>ERZ859894.269-NODE-269-length-30832-cov-4.856614_pt1 | contig 30832 bp, 27 predicted proteins | sample MGYA00510117_ERZ859894 | MGnify/ENA primary metagenome ERZ859894 (study PRJEB30046, sample SAMN00715164) | human gut metagenome | study: EMG produced TPA metagenomics assembly of the A metagenome-wide association study of gut microbiota in type 2... | reverse complement strand
TGTCACGAAGAAACAAAAGGGTTGAAAAAACAGAAAGGTATTAACCTCCTCCCTGCCGTGTCCCGTAGCCTTACGGGGTGTTTTACAACGCAAAATATAGAGGAGGTGTCCGCAAGACGGAGGGGTTAAATCTATAATTAAAAAATTCTATGCTATTCTTCTTTTTTACCCCCCCCCCCCCCCATTTTTTATATGATTGTACATTTCGTATTTCATATCTTTTAACATTGTTAAATAGTCATACTGGGGGTTATACTCAAGTTCCTCCACCGCAGGTGTAATATCCATAATGTACTGCGGAGCATTTGGTTTGTCTGGGCGCATAATTATTTCAGACTTTTTCCCTGGTGTGCCAAATACATCAATCATCCCTTGAATTTGATCCAATAAAGATGTTCCCACTCCTGTACCAACATTATAGTAACCACTATCGCGGTCCACGAATAATGCCTTATAAAGCATCTGACAGAAATCTTTTACGTAAACCATGTCCTTTACACGGCTTGCATCACCCCAAACTTCAATGGGTTCTCCTGCAATCGCTCTATTAATCAAAAGTCGATAGCCAATTTTTCTTGGTTCTCCATCAGCATAATATGTATCAATAGGAGAGTACAAATAAATTGAAGGAAGGCGGAAAATAAAACTCTTTATCCCATATAATTCATGGTAATTTTTTATCATATCTACTGCAAAGTTTTTTGACATCACATAAATTGTATGGTCTGTATTAAATGCAAATCTTCTCGGAAGATTCACTGTCAATAAAGGATTTTTTTCACTATACTCTTTAATGTCACCAAAACTCTGTGTAAATAAGATTCTATCCGCATTTGCCGAGCGGCAATAATCAAGTATATTAAGTGTTCCCGTTATATTGACATCAATATACCTTTGAGGTTCATATCCCTTCATCCGTGCAGGCATCATACCTGCCAAATCTACTACCGCATCAACACTTTGTGGTAATTTTTCGAACTCATTCTTTTGGGTAATATCAAGTTGCAAATATTCAATTTTATAGAGTTCAAATTTAGTTGTTTTTCTTGTTCCAACTGCGATAACTTCATTTTCCTTAGTAAAACCATTTTCGAATAGATATTTTATAAAATATGTTCCTGTGTCGCCGCTAGCTCCAAATACTATAATCTTCATCAGGAATCCCCCTCCCAATCCTTATTTCTTCACTATCACTCTATAGTAGTTCTGAATATTGTTGGTAATCTCTTGCATTTCCTCAATGGTATCTGCCTTAAATATCATTGTACCTAAAGAATGCGTTGTGTTTTGATAAGCATGTACTACATCTCCAGGAGTACTTGTGCAATATACATTCAAAAGATTTTTTTCTTTGAATTTTTTATCAAACCAGATATTCTCAAAAATTCCATTCTCCGTGCTCAGCAACATATAATTACTCCAGCACCCAACTGTAGGCACCATTTTCAGCGAGGAACAATCTTCTCCCATCGCCGCACGGATTGTATAATCAACCAAATCTACACCCGTTGCATATTTAATTAGCTGCGGAATATAGCTTCCTCCATTTCTGGGTCCAAGCTCCAAAATATACACTGTATCATTTTCATCAACAATTGCTTCGATATTATATGCTGATGTTTTCATATGGAGGGCTTTAATTAACTTTTGTAACTCACTGTCCACCTTTTCTTTTATTTCAGGATCCAAAAGTGATGGCCAAAATTCCCCCAACGCCACATACTCTCGAGTACCATTTCGACCGCTATAAAGCTCATTTCCATAACTAGTAAAGACAAGTTTTCCATCCACGGAAAATCCATCGCCAGAGATCTGATAACCTTTTTTCTTTATAAATTCTTCTACGATAAAGCGACCGCAACGTGAATATGAAAGTGCCTCCTCTACAGCATTTTTCAGCTCAGAACTACTGTAAATTTTAACAACACCCTTACTTCCAGAAGAATCCACCGGTTTCACCATGACGGGGAACTGAAATTGTTCTATATCCTTTGCCGCTTCTTCACAGCTGGTGTAGCCATGTGCCTTTGGACAATTCAAACCATGGTTGTGTAAAAAGTCACGGAACAAATCTTTTTCCGTCAGAATCTTTACCGATTCATATGGATTACCGGGTAGACCCATTTTTTCTGCCACATATGCAGCAGTAGGCGCTGCCGGATCTGATGCATACGCCACAATGCCATCAATCTGAAGTTTTTTTGCCAAGCTCAACACTGCTTCTTTATCTGTTGTGCTGACATTGTAATATTCGTCTGCAAATTTGTGCCCCGGGTTTTCAGGAAGATAGTCACAAGTAACCGTATAGAATCCCAATTCCTTGGCTTTTTTTATACTCGGGATTTGTTGCTGTGAACCTCCAAGAAGGAGTATTTTTTTCTGTTTCATAATTTTCCTTCCCTTAATGAATCTCTTTTACAAATTTTGCAATCCTATCGCACGCTTCAAGCAAAATTTCTTCTTTTAATGTACATGCAATACGGACAAATCCATCATAGGCATCACCATAAGTAATTCCCGGTGCTACTGCTACATGCTGTTGTTTGAGTAACTGGCGTGCAAACGTTATAGAGTCCATCTTTGTATTCTGAATATTAACAAACAGATAAAATGTTGCTACTGGCTCTAAGCAAGAAATATTTTCTATCTTATTAATCGCAGCACTCATGCTTTTACAACGCTTTTCAAATATTCCCGCAATCCATTTGTCATTGGCACAATACTTATATGCAGCAATTCCTGCATATTGAGATGGAAGTGCCGCACATGCTGCGACATTTTCCTGAAGCTTTATCATGCTTGCAATTATGTTATCTGGTCCAATCGCATATCCAATACGATAACCAGTCATTGCAAAACGCTTAGAAAGACTATCTACAACGATTGTCCGTTCTTTCATTCCATTAAACGTCGCAATGCTTCTATAGGGTGAAGACGTATATACAAGTGATTTATACACTTCATCAGATATCACAGCCAAATCATACTGAACTGCTATCGCGGCCAATTCTTGTAGGGTATCTAACCCTAAAATCTGTCCGGTTGGATTACAAGGAGAATTTAGAATCATCGCAACTGTCTTTGATGTGATTGCTTCTTTGATTTGACTTGCACTTACGACAAAGCCAGACTCTTCTGATGTATTTACAATAACCGGAATGCCACCGCAGGAACGAACCATTTGAGCATAGTTAACGTAATAGGGTGCTGGAATAATTACTTCATCCCCTTCATCTATCAAGCAGCGCAGCGAGAGATATAAGGCTTCCATTCCACCCACAGTGACTATAACATTTCTTTCCGGGGCAACTTTAATCTCATATTCCTTTTCAAATTGTTCAGAAATCACCTTTCTAAATTCAACCAATCCAGCATTTGCAGAATATCTGGTTTTGCCCTCACGAATAGCAACACATGCCGCTTCTTTGATTCTATCGTCCGGCTGAATATCTGGGTCTCCCAATGTCAAATCAATTACATCATCATATTCCTGAGCCAAATTAAAGAGTTCTCTCGTCAACGACGGTGTAATGGAATTTACCGCCTGCGAAATTTTCATTAAAACTTCCCCGCTTTCACACTTTTCACCATACTCCACAGATACTCGAATGACTCCAACTGCAGCACAGCCGATGCACCAATATAAATTCCTGCACCAAGCGGCACTTGAATCAGCAACGTAACCGCACTAGATAAGCCCAACAGGCTGATCAGATAAACACAGCACCCCATAATTACAGCTAATATAATACCAGGCATAATATCTTTCAGCTGCTCAAAATAGCTATAATCCAGCAGTTTCCAGTTTGGCCAAGAATTAATAATTTGGCTCAAGAGACTGCTGACCAAAAGGCTGTACGCCATTGCCATAACGCCAAACCACATCGTCGACAATAGCAGTACCATCCCCATGATCTTTTTTACAATTTCCAATTTCAAGAATAAATCGCTGCGCCCCATAGCCTTGATTGCGTTCAGATTAGCGGTATGAATCGGATAAAACATATATGTAATGCAAAAAATCTGCATAAAGGGCACACAAGAGAGCCATTTATCCGTCAAAACCAGCTTAATAACAGGTTCTGCACAAAATGCAAGGCCCATCATCAGCGGAGCCATGATGTAGGTACTGGTTTTAATTGCTCGCCGTGTCATAGCTTTCACTTGGACAGGATCATCCTGTGCGCTGGCCATAGTCGGCAAAAGTACGCTGTCAATTGATGAGTTAATATTGTTGACGACCACATTTGGGAATTTATCTGCCTGATTGTAGTAAGCAAGATCAGCAGAGGAATACATCTTGCCGATAACCAGACTGCGTAAATTGTTGTACACTGTATCCAGCAATGCTGAAGCCAAAAGCTTCCACCCAAAGGTAAGCAATCCCTTCAGACGCTGCCAAGAAAACTTTTTCTTGGGCCGCCATTTTACTGTCAACCACAGAATCAACGTGTCAATGGTCGTATTAGATAGTTGCTGCACCACAATAGCCCATACACCAAAACCAGCATAAGCCAACCCAATGCCCAGGAATGCAGAGAAAATCGTTCCTCCCAGCGTTGCAAAGAAGAACCGCTTGAACAGCATATTCCGAAACACATAAGACTGTTGGATTCCCTTCACACCAGAGATTACGATGGTCAAGCTGATAACCCGTACCAATGGAGTCAATGTCACATCATTGTAAAACGCCGCAATAAGCGGTGCTGCCACAAACATAACTCCATATAGCACTAAGCAGACCACAAAGTTGAAATAGAACACCGAAGAAAAATCCAGATCATCGGCATCCTTTTTCTGTATGAGCGCTGTACCTAGACCACTGTCCACGAATACCTGCATGATGGTAGTAAATACTGTGATCAACGCAATGGTTCCATAATCCTCCGGTGCAAGGATACGCGCAAGTACGATAGATACGATAAAGGTTACAAGTTGGGCACCGCAGCGCTCAGCAAAACGCCAAAGGAAATTACTTAAAACAAATTGAGATTTCATTATAATTTTATTATTTTTCTCCAAACAGCTTTCTGCTGTACTTTTTTTTTGTAATGAAAGGAATACAGCACGCAACAGCAGCCGTTATCTTTCGTTTCAATGAAAGCTTGTTAAATATTTCACGGTTTTTCATCTTAAAAAGCGTTCTAGTATTCCCTGATAACATTAGACCCATATACATCTGCTGCGATTCCCGTAGAAGACATATATCATGAAATTTTCCTTCTGTGTACCTATCAAATGATTGAAGCGTTTGGGCCATATTTTCTGTTTGTCTGCAAACATTCTTGATTCGGTTGCCTTTTTTTTGCCGTTCCGACCAACTTGTTGGCACACCACGTCGATAGCAAGACATTGCCGCATCAATATAATAAACCGGGCCAAGACTTGCAAAATATAGCATGTACGTTTCATCCCCAACAGCACACACAGTTTTGAATTCCGGCGGGTTTTTCTCATATTCTCGCCACATATCTCCATTGAACAGATACGAACTTGTTTGAAATTGGTAATTTTGACCCATCATCAGGAATTCATCCGGTAAAATTTTTCCTTCCGCACACTCCACTTCTGGGAATGTAATTCCTGTCGGTTGTTCATCCTCTGAAACTTCCACGGTTTTATGTACACAGAAAAAGCAATCCTTATTCTTCTCTAATGCATCAACCTGTCTTTGCAACTTTGATGGATCTGTCCAATAATCATCTCCTTCACAAATTGCAACATATTTTCCCTTTACTGCTGGAAAAAGGATTTTTTCTGTAATATTTACATTTTTTGAGTATTGATTTTCAGTTTGATAAATCCCATGGATGATGTCAGGATATTTTTTTTCATACTCCCTGATAATCTCTGCCGTTTTATCTGGCGATGCATCATCATTGACAATCACTTCATATTTGAAATCTGTTACCTGGCTCACAAAGCCATCTAAGGCCCTTCTAATGTATTTTTCATGGTTATACGCTGTGCAACAAATACTCACCATAATTTGATCATTCATCTTTTGCACCTCCCCATAACGTCATCATTTTATTATTTTCTTGATTTTATTAAAGCACCTGTATAAAGCGATCCAGTTGTTTTTTATTAACTGAAACGAAATGCCTTTTGCAACAAGTTCCGTTCTTAAGTAGTTGTTCTTTTGCCAATTCGGGTATTTTTCTTCAACCCATTCACGTGTTTTTCGGAGCGCCTCTTTATTTCCATCAAAGCTTTCCAGAATACGGATAGAGTTGTAAACCAATATATGCAAAATTGCCAGCCACTCTAGCTCGTCGTGATATTCTGTTTGTATGGGTTCAGTCAGTTGCTGTAGTGCTGCATCAAATGCCCTCACGATGTCAAGCGCTGAATCCTTAGGCGGACTCTGCAATGTACTTCCTGGCCGCCTTACATAATGATATAAACACTCACCAACGGTATATTCTTCCCCAATTGTTGCCAGAATTGCCGTTGCAGATGCAAAATCTTCTCCGATTTTTACTCCCTGTACTAAGTGAATCCCGCACTCACAAAGCGCCCTGCGCTCATAAATCTGCATACATAACGAATCGCTGTACAACAAACCGGTATTCGCACTCGCTTCACTGTATTCTTTGAGCCAACGATCATGCTTTTCCAGAAGAACTCCATTTGGTGAACGGACATCATAATTAAATGCCAACACTTTCGGATGATATTTTTTCAATAGAGCAATGATTTTATCCAATACAATCGTATCGACATAATCATCCGCATCCATAAAGAAGATATGCTGTCCATCTGAACGTTCAAGGCCATATTCCCGGGCTGAGTTTTGTCCGCCGTTTTCCTTTTTATAATATTGGATATCCAACGGGGAACTGTCAATCAACTTTTGGATTTTAGCGCTGAACTCCGGCTTTGAACCATCATCAACAGCAATGATTTCAACTTCATGTGCATGTGCACACTGTAAGGAAGCAAGGCACCTTGAAAAATATTCTTCGGGTGTATTATAAATTGGTATAATTACAGAAAGCGTTTTCATGTTTTCCTCGTATGTGGTTTTATGCCTCTAAAATATCCGCAATCCGCTCACAGGCATGGCCATCGCCATAGGGATTGCTCGCCTTGCTCATAGCATCATACTCTGCCTTGTCCGACAGCAGACGACTGAATTCCTTGTAAATAGTTTCCTCTTCCGTACCAACCAACTTCAGTGTACCTGCGGCAATGCCTTCCGGGCGCTCGGTGGTGTCACGCATTACGAGAACCGGCTTACCTAGAGAAGGAGCCTCTTCCTGAATGCCACCGGAATCAGTCAGGATCAGATAGCTGCGGCTCAGGAAGTTGTGGAAGTCCAGCACGTCCAGTGGCTCGATGATATGGATACGATCATCGTCACCCAAATACTCCTGCGCAATTTCACGCACAACTGGGTTCATGTGAATGGGATAAATTGCCTTCACGTCCGGATGCTCGTCCATGACCCGGCGGATTGCTTTGAACATGTGCCGCATCGGTTCACCAAGGTTTTCACGGCGGTGTGCTGTAATCATAATCAGACGGCTGTCTTTCGCCCAATCCAGTTCGGGGTGTGTATAATCTGCCCGCACCGTTGTTTTCAGCGCGTCAATTGCAGTGTTGCCTGTGACATAGATGCTGTCCGGGTCTTTACCCTCCTTCAGAAGATTCTGCTTTGACAACTCTGTCGGAGCAAAATTATACTGGCTGATGATGGACACTGCCTGGCGGTTGAACTCTTCCGGGTAGGGGCTGTAAATGTTATAGGTGCGCAGTCCGGCTTCCACATGTCCGACCGGAATCTGCAAGTAGAAGCAGGCCAGCGCTGTCACAAAGGTGGTAGATGTATCACCATGCACCAGTACGACATCCGGCTTTGCTTCTTCCAGAACGGTTTTGATTCGTTCCAGAATATTGACTGTTACATCAAACAGCGTCTGCTTGTCCTTCATGATGGAAAGATCGTAATCCGGTACAACAGAAAACGCTTCCAACACCTGATCCAACATCTGCCGGTGTTGGCCGGTCACGCATACAATCTTTTCAATGTTTTTACGCTTCTTCAGCTCATTGACCAATGGGCACATCTTGATTGCTTCCGGCCGTGTGCCGAAAACCAGCATAACTTTTTTCATAAATGCTCAAGCTCCTCACAAATCTGTTTCATTATTTGCATATTATCTGTAGCCGCATAGAATTTTTGGGCATTTTTTCTGTAAAGCTGCTCATTCTCTAAAATTTTCTTTATCCCACGAACAATATCATCGATGCATGAAAAATCTACGCACGAGGCTGCACACGCAGCACCCACTGTTTCTACAAGTCCAACATTATCCGAAGTCAACATCGGCAGACCAAATTTTGCATACTCATAGATTTTATTCGGCGCACAAAACACATTATTTAAATTTGAAAAGTCATAGTTGGCAATTCCGATATGCGCCGCTTGTGTCACAATCAAATGTTGCGGACTCGGGACATAGCCAAGATATATGGTGTTTTTATAAATACCCTTTGCCTCATCAACAACCTGCTCGTCACCTTTTCCCATAATCCAAAAGACAACATTCTCATCATTGATTTCAGCCAATGCTCTTGCGATATTAGAAAGCGGACGATCTTTCGATATAATTCCCTGATACAAAACAATGCTTTTCTGCTTGCATTCATCCATTATCTTATATATCTCAGGATCAACTTTAGCGTATTCTCCTTGTTTCTTTTCTGACTCTTCTATTTCATATGGCTTATTAGGCATAACATAGGGGTGCTTTTTCAGATGATAACGGCTTTTCATAATAGCTGCTCGATGTTTCTCGCAACATATGATTGCTTCCGCCTTGGGCAGTATATTCAAAAGCAGATTGTCGATCCATTTTTGATCATCGTACAATTCCAAAATAGATGCAACAAATCTACGCCCTTCCAAAATATTTCCCAGCGTCATTATAGATTCACAATTTCCAAACCAAAGAATCTCCGAGTCTGGGATACTTTTAATGATTTTTTTTGCTTCGTAACGATAATTCAATATTTTTTTGACAGATTGCAGTTTTCCATTTTTCAAGCTATCGGAAAACAATTCGTGATGCTTTATTTTTCTCTTGTCAAGCAATTGATTTATAAAATCCGAATTTTTTCCATGGTAAACTTCCAACTCTACACCCAAATCATTTAGCATCAAAATTTGAGCCAGACAAGGTGGATAAAATTGAAATCCCTTTTTTAAAAAATAAAACATCTTCATATCGTATCTTCCAACCTAAAATCATGTTACCATTAGCTAACACAATAGCCTGTAATTCTTTCTATTATTACGTCAGATATATTGTTTTTCCCAAAAGCATCAACTTTTTCATATTAAGTCCACCATTCAAACGGGTACGTTGTCTGCCACGATGGTGTCCGATATATAGTAGCTATTACACCATACAATGCAAATAAAATCAGGATCGCTGCAGTAAGTAGTTTTCGATTTTTTCCATACTGCAACCTAGATACATGTTCTGAACTATACATAATGGCATAAATTAAAAAAACATCCGAAATTCGTGTTAATATTGTTGCCTGATTTGCTGCTACCAGTAGCACAATATTCGCAATAGACATTCGATAAAGCGCCAAATCACAGGTATTTTGGTTGCTCCTATTCCCAATTCCACTTACCCATAACGGAACGATTAACATTAGTCCCAAAATAATAATTTTCAATATAATTGCAACTCTCGCTTGACCATCCATGTACACCCCCGAAATATAATATTGATATTTCGGGAAAAGTTCTAGCAATAGTTTTAACACCGGCTGCAGTAACAGTGCAATTCCAATTGCACCGGCTACCATTATTTTTTCATAGATCCAGTTCTTTTTCAGTTGTCCTTCACGAGGTTCTTTAATCCACCACAGCATTGGATACGCAAACAGAAACACGTAAGACACCGCATGGAATTGTGCTGCCAAAACTACTAATATACAAAACCGAAGCAGTCTTTTTTCCACCAGCGCATCAAAAGCCAAAAACAATACTGCCATTGCGAGTGCTTGCCGTAACACGCTCATCCAGCCATCGATTACAAGCATCTCGACGATTAGACACACAACCATTCCTGGTGCCTTACTCCACTTGCTCAGCCACCTTGCAAAGGATAGGTATACGATCATTCCTTCTGCAATCAGGACACTCTGTCTTGTCGAACTGATTCGGGTCAGAATATAAGTAAACAGCATATATCCTTTCTCGAACCCTCTATCCGATAGTACTTGTGCTAATGTCATGTTACGAACTAAATCAAACAAGTCTGTATAAGTACGAGTATCATTACCTATGCTCTCACCATGAAACATCGTCATCAATGCCAACGGAAACAACGCCCAAAAGAGGTAGATTACCTTTCTTTTTTGCTGCATAGAACAAAATGCTTTCATAGCATAAGCTACCAAAACTTCATAGCCCACTAAGCCTAGAAATTCTACTATCGCAAGCACATTTTTCTCCATGATCAACCATTTACCCATCGACTGTAGACTTGTTCCAAGCGATTCCCGCACCCAACATCAGAGAAGGCGCTTTGCTTTAAGCGCTCGGCATATTGCTCCCGCTCCGTTTTTTTTCGGAGCGCCGTTTCAAGTCGGCTCGCCCAAGTTTCCGATGTGTCGCTCAAGCATACATAATCAACAAGATCTGTATATACCATCTCACACGTAACTGTATCAGACACTACCATCGGCAATCCCATCGCCTGCGCTTCAACGCCTGTTACTGGAAGTCCTTCAAAAAAGCTGGGGAGAAAAAATGCATCCATGCCCTGATACAATTCCACCGTATCGTTCCGGCTTCCCAGAAGCTTTATATATTTTGTAAGCTTTTTCTCTTCTATATAAGTTTTCACCCGTTCCTCAAGTGGCCCATTTCCAACCCACCAGTATTCTGCATTCGGAACATTTTTTAATAAGCATTTAAAAACGTCAATTGCAAAAAATGGATTTTTTTGCTCTGCCAATCGTCCTACCGTTCCTACTACAAACTTGTCTGTAGCATTCATCTTTTGCCGCACAGATTTACGCATCGTTGGATCAAAGCGATATTTTTCTGTTTGAATCACATTCGGAATCACCGTAAACCCTTGATCTTCGAACATTGCACGGCCTGCCAGCTGTGAACATGCTGCATAATTTGTTGCCAGCGAACGCAGCACTGGAAGAAAAAAACGATTTCGGAACGCTTTAGCAGGTGTCTCTCCCATTTTTGAATTATGGCTGTGCAAAATCCGTACCGGAACACCTGCCTTTTTTGCGCACCACATCATTGGAATAGAAATATGCAGGGTATTATCATGGATGATGTCATACCGACCATCCGACAAAATTTTATTACAGACTTTAACATGCTCAGGAAGGTTTTTGATACCCGGAAGAAAAAACATTTTTCCACCTGCAGCCTCTACCTCAGCATAATAAACAGAGTCGCCCTCTTTGTAAGATGCAATATCCACCTGCACCTCATCATGATTGAGATTACGCAGGTAATTCATCACAAAGCTTGCCACACCGTTTGCAACAAAAAGATTAGGAACAAGCATTAACACTTTTATTTTTTTCATACAATTCTCTTATATCTGTAAGAACGAGTCATCCACATTCATGTCAACTTTTCTCATAATCAGATATTTGCTTTCTCTCGCTCTCTGCAAATCATCTTCTGTTAAAATATCCGGGCTGTTCGCACCTTTTTGAAAATGTAAATATGTAAGATAGTCTGTATTTTCATCAGCATAAGGTGACAACATCACCAATGTATGAAAGAAGGATTCATCCGGACAAGTTGTATTTTCATAGAATTTATAATATTCCGGATGTATAGTGAGGTACTGCATAATCCAATCAATTGTTTCTCTCTTTAATGCCCACCATGAACTTCCAAAATAGAAATCTATCCCTAGCTGTTTTCTCTCGAAAATTTTCCACGTCCGATTGTATCCTCCGGTGAATTCAACCCACCCCCTCTTGATGATCTTTTGCCACGGTTTTCTGCCAATAAGTTTAATTGGAAAATAGATTTGATTCCGTTTATCCAAATTGTTTTGTTGATGACTTCCATGGTTTTTACTATTCCAATACTGAACAAAATTCGTGCCATTGTGTTCTTCAAAAAACTTTACAATTTTATCTGCTGAACGAAGCGGCCAATCTTGTCCACTAATCAACCAATAGTAGTCATAGCCCCCCCCTTATACCAGCAACAGCTGTATTCAAAAGATTTAGCGTTGCCGTAACCTGCGAAATCTGTGCCCATTCCACCGAAACACGCTGTTCATCCGGAAGCACAAACACATTTTCCCTATGAATAATTTTATCTGTAAAGTCAGCCTTTTTATCAATATGAAGATAGCAATCAATATCCGGATGATTTAAACGTTCAAGCAATAAATTGATTTGTTTTGGATTTTTATGACATTGAATCAAGATTGCAATTTTCATTATATCCTCATTTCTTTTTTGAATCCCTGATGTTTCTATATTTAAGGAATCCATTCACCATATACCAGCACTCATAATAAGCGGCCTCTATCGGGTTCAATCCGACATACCGATATGTATTCCAATTCATCTTTGCAGCCTTGAACTTGTTGCCCGACTTCGATGACTTTGCAATTCTATAAATGAGCAACCGCTCATCCACACCATAGGCTTTCTTTCCTTCTTTCAGGATGCTGAGCCAAATTGCGAAGTCCTCGTGCATCCCATCACCGATTGCATAGTGCTTTGCATATAGCTCTTTACGCACCAGCGCCGAGGAATTGGACAGCACATTCTGCTTCAGCAATTGACGATACGTGACCTCCGCAGGAGCATGAAGATACCAGTCAATTGGCTGCCCATCCGAATCCATAAAAGCAGAACCTGTAAAAAGGAGGTCAGCATTGGTTCTTCTCTGAAGGTCAATCTGCTTTTCCAGTTTTTTCGGTGCCCATGCGTCATCGCTGTCAAGAATCGCGATCCATGAACCTTTCGCTTCTTCCAGTCCATGCTTGCGCGTATAGGACACACCGCTGTTCTTTACATTAGAGATAAGACGGACACGACTATCCTTGGCCGCAATACTTTTGACCAGCTCTGCCGTTCTGTCTGTTGAGCAGTCATTGACCACAAGAAGCTCAAAATTCGTGTAGGTCTGGCTCAAGACTGAGTTAATCGCCTGCTCTATTGTTTTTTCAGTATTGTACGCTGCCATAATGATACTGATCAGCCCAAAATCCTCCTGCATCATTCTTCCGTCTCCTGTCCCATTGCCGTAGTTGCACCTTCTGCCACACCTTCCGTGCTCTCCGGCATGAACAAAATCTTCACCGTTGCCAGCATGATCTTCAAATCTTCCACAATGCTGGGGTGCGCAATGTACATCAGATCCATCTGCAGCTTATCATACGGTGTCGTGTTATATTTTCCGTACACCTGTGCATAGCCGGTTAGACCCGCCTTGGCCTGCAGCCGCAGAGCAAACTCCGGCATTTCTTCGCAGTACTGGGCTGCGATTTCAGGCCGCTCCGGGCGGGGGCCGACGATGGACAAGTCACCCTTGAGGATATTCAGCAACTGAGGAAGTTCATCCAAACGGCAAGCGCGGATGATGTGTCCCACCTTCGTGATGCGGTCATCTTTATCACCGGTGGAAAGACGCGCCACACCATCTTTTTCGGCATCCACACGCATCGAGCGGAACTTCAGAATCTCAAACTGCTTACCATCTTTGGTCAGACGAACCTGCTTATAGAACGCAGGGCCGCCATCCGACTTGACTGCAATGGCTGTAATCAGGAGGAGCGGGCTGAGAATGATCAGCGCAATCAGAGAGATCACAATATCCATTGCCCGTTTCACAAACAGGTATTCCGGGCTTGCCATATACCGGCCCACCCGCAGAACCGGCAGATGGAACATGTGCATCGGCTGTGAACCGCTCATGATCACATCGCCCACCCGGGGAATCACAAACACGTTGATGCCCTGACCAACGCAGTATTTCAGGATGATATTCCGCTCATGGCTGTGAACACCGCTGATGAACACGGTCTTCATGCCGTCCAACAGGCTCAAATCAGAAAGGCACTCTTCTACATTCAAAGTCATCCGGACATCATACTTTTTCGAAAGGCCGTATTCATTGATGAGCTTTTCCAGACCATGCCGGACATCGTAGACCACTGCGGTGGGTTGAGGCGGAAAAGTCCGGAAATACCAGGTATGGGCGCATCTTGCCCACAGGGTTGCCATCACGACCTGTCCTGCAATCGCCGCGATGCCCGGCAGAATATTGCAGAGCCGTCGAGACATCAGGCAGATCACGATATACAGGATGCCGTCTGTCGCCATTGCCGCCAGCACTTGCCCATAAATCAACTCCGAAATGCGCTGCAACGACATCCAGAATGCATCGTAGACTTTCCCCAGCAGGAAGAACAACACCGCAAACAGACCGATCATGGCCCAGTTGCCCTTCCAGCCAAATTTGGCGTATACCTGATACGAATAGTAGCCGTACCAGCAGGCCGCGAATGGGATTGTGATCATCGCCAAGTCGATGAGCTTCACGATCTTTAGCATCAAGTCATGCTGAAATTTTGACATAATACCCCAATAACTCCTTCAATTGTTTTCTTTGGTTCTCATCAGCCTTCCTGATGCTGCCATGAATCAAGTTTTTTCCACTGTATTTCAACAGCATCCAACAAAGCCTCATACTCCTCCTGTCGCAATCAAGAGGTATCCTCCATTTGAATCATGGAAGATACCTCATATTTTTCACCTTGTACCAATTCTCGCCTTATTTTATCATGAATTTACCAGCACTTCAATAGAAATACCTTGTATCATTCCAAAATGACGGCGAAAAAACAACATTCCAATGCGTTTTCATCCGATTTTAGACAAGAAATGCAATTTATGGAAATTACGAAAACATTTCTTTGATCACAAGGGGTCAGACAAGGGTCAAGCAAAGGGAGGCATTCAAATGGCAAAACGAGGAGAAAACATCCATAAGCGAAAGGACGGCCGCTGGGAGGGACGTTATATCAAAGGACGCACTACCGATGGAAAACCGATCTGGGGCTATCTGTATGGATACGCCTACGGGAAAGTTAAAGACGAACTGATGAAGCGAAAAGTCCTGTCCGGATTCTATCAGCTTTCCGGAAAATCAATGCGCTTTTCAGCACTTGCAGAATTGTGGCTCTCGTCCTTCGCACAAAGCATCAAAGAGTCCACCTATGCACATTATCAGTATACGCTGCACAAATATCTTCTTCCTGTTTTGGGCAGTCTGCCGGTATCGAGTATGACAGATTCTTTGCTGGAACGTCTTTTTCTTCAAATTCTATCGCCCTCAGACCGGAGTCACAAGCCACTTGGCGCATCCTCGGCACAGGAATGTCTTGGGATGCTGCGGCGAATCTGCAAATACGCTGCACATCTACACCTCATGCCGCCCATCGAGATATGCGTCAAACTGCCACACACACAGAAACCAGAACCACAACCCTTGACCCGGACAGAACAGGATTCTCTCAGGGAATTTCTTTTATCAGAACCAACCACCCGTAAAATCGGGATGCTTCTGCAAATGGAACTTGGATTGCGAATCGGGGAGGTCTGCGGCCTGCAGTGGGGGGATTTTGATGAAGGCACAGTAACGATCCGGTGCACCGTCTGCCGAATCTGTTGTGGAAATGGTCATACAAAAGTTGTGATTCAGACACCCAAAACACAGCATTCTAACCGTGAACTTCCGCTTCCGAAGCCGTTGCTGAAAACTCTACGCAAGTTGCACAGAAAATACAGCGATACCACATGGTTTCTCTCCGGGAACGAGGAACGGCCTGTAGAACCACGCTGTTACCGCAAGAGTATCCAATGCTACCTGAAGCAGGCCAAGATCCGGAAAATCCACCCACATGTTCTGCGTCATACGTTTGCTATGACCTGCCTGCAGGCTGGATGTGATATCAAAACCTTGAGCGAGCTGTTAGGCCACTCCAATGCAACGATCACACTGCAGCGATATGTTCACTCTGACTTAGGCCGTAAGAGACAGGAGTTGGAGCGCATCACACGCTGGCTTCATAAAGGGTCAGACAGGAGTCGCCCGCTAAAGCAAACCGCATAGTTGCAGGAAAAATCAGGCCATTCTCTCAACGATTCAAATGGAGGATCCCACTTTTAGTATGACCTGTTTTGTTTTCCAGATGCATATTTTATCCCGGACTGGGGAGAACAGATAACTCTTCCCTTCAGCCAGAATAACCCCCTGACCCCAGATTTTTAACCACCCCCACCCCACTTCTGACTGCCTCTGACTTCCGTCAAACAATAAAGCCAGCATATCATACGCAAATCGTACAATACACTGGCCATTCCGGTTATTCTCTTATCCGGCTTTCTGCGTGAGCCACTTTTCCACTGTGTCCATGCTGAAGCCAATCGCTCTTGCAATCTGCTCTATCGTCAGACCCTGCTCATAGAGGTTCTTCGCCGTCATCTGAGCCTGTTCTTCCCGACCCTCTGCATGACCTTCTGCGCGGCCCTCTGCATAGCTTTCATCTCTCAGGTCTTCCATCACTTTACACATTTCGCTCACTCCCTTCGGATTTTCCTTCAGATACCGGGTCTTTTCGGCAAGGATCTCAAAATTCATATCATCGGCACTGATACAGTTGAAGTCGTGCATCAGCTTGCCAATGTCAGAGTCATCCCGATATTCACCGTTTACATACAGGACTAAACCGGAATGTCCTACTCCATCCGCAGATGCCGCCACACCGCAGGACGACATTACATGATATTCAAAATAAGATGTTCAGATACTTTTCTGCTTCTGTGCGGATAATCTGCAAATCATCTTCATATCCCATGACTTTGCAAATGTAAAAAGCTTCCCGATAGCGTTCGGCACTCTCCTCCTTTTTTCCAAGAAAGAAGTCGCATTCAGCTTCGATTTCCAAACACGAGTGAAGCACCTGATAATGTCCATATTTTATACATGCTTCTTTTCCGTATCTTGCCACCTTTGCGCCTTCCTCATACTTTTGCGACAAATCCAACGATCTAGCAAAATTATACAAAACCAAGGGAAGCATCCTGTTTGAAGTAACCGTTTCCGGAAGATGCCTTCTTATATATTGAAGCAGTCGATAGAAAATATCGGCTGCTTTTTCATTGTCACCGCTCAAAGAATACGCATTTCCAATTTGATTGACCAGTTTCATTTCATCCAATGTAAAGAGAAAGTCTTCAATTTTGTCCAGTTGAAAATCCGGTATGGTCATCCGAATGGCTTGCAACAACATTTGAATCCGCTCGTCATTTGAATATCTTTTATCCAATCCTCCCAAAAGGACTTTCGATCGAAGAATAAACTGTTGTGTGATTTGATCATCCGGCTTTGCAATTTTCTCAAGCCGACTTATTTTGTCAAAGCCCTCCTCAACGCACTTTAGCGCATTACAGGAAACAATTTCCTTCTTGAGTGCTTCTATTTCCAGTTCTTCCGGTGTTACCAACGCATAATATCGGTCATCCGGCAGACCAAGGCGCTGCAGAATCGCATTGATTCGATTTCGGCTGGGGGTCTGTTTTCCGTTTTCAAATCTGGACAATGTAACGGATTCACAAATGCCTGCACAGACCTGCTCCTGTGTCAACCCGAGATCCAAACGCCGCTGGCGGATATACTCCCCCAATTTGTAATTCTGCATTTAGCAGCTCCCTCCAAACTTTAGTATTGCCATAATTGTAATATACTAGATTTTGTACATGTGTGCAAGCGTCTCTTGTGCAAACCTGTCGTCCCATGTAATTTTTTATTACACCAGACGATATGGTCAATCGAAACCTTTTGTGATAAGATACAGGCACATGAAATGCATTCTAAGCTCTTTGACATACGCATGGAGGAAACAATGATACACTATCTGAAAAAGCAATGGAGGCTCAGTGCCCTCACCTGCTTGTTTGCCATCATCGCCTATGGTGCTCAGGCTCTGATTCAGCTTGCCTTGATGAAGGTTTTTGATGCCGTGGTATTGCTGGATCTGCGGAGTACTATCTTTTGGACGGCAGTTGATCTGACCTGCTGGGGAGGCTATTTTCTTTTTACTGCTTTACAGGAGCATTGTCAGACCAAAACAATTCGCGCTTTGAACAATACGGTGCGAGATGGGCTGTATCACTCCTTCCTGCGCAAGAGCCATTCCGATTTTCATCAGTCCGACACCGGAGAATATCTCGCCCGGCTGACCAATGATATAAAGCAATTAGAACAGCTTGCGTGGATTCCCTTCTTCGGCTGTGTAGGCAGAATTGCGCAGATCGTGTTCAGCATTTTGGGACTTGCCTTTTTGCATTGGTCGCTGGTTGTTTTTTCCGTGATCACAGCAGTTGTCCTTTGGCTCTCCCCAAAACTGTTCCAGAAGAAGTTGGAACTACTGGGGCAAAGCTGCGGTGTGCAGCAGACTGCCGCCATCAACCATTTGAAGGACCTTCTGACAGGCTTTGACGTACTCCAGTTTTTTGGCAGGGGAAATCTCTTTCTCCAGCAGGGAAATAGGATCAGCGATGACATCGAAAAGCCCAGTTGCCAGCTGAGCTATGAAAAATCTCGCATGGAGGCGTTGATTGGCTTTATCAACGTCGCACTTCAGCTCGGTTCGCTTGTGCTGATTGCTGTGCTGACCAGCATGGGGCTTGTCACCACAGGCACACTTGCAGGTGGTGTCAATCTGATCGGAGGCGTGGCAAACGGCTTTAACAGTTTGGCCGGTTTGCGTCTCTCCCTCTCAGCCAGCAAGCCCTACTTTTGCAAGCTGCCAACGGTCGATACTGATTCCAAATCGGAAGAGGTTGCTCCTATGTCACCACTGAAAGCCTCCATTACGGTAGATAGAGTTTCTTTCGGCTATGATGAGAAAAAGCCCATCCTGAAAGATGCCTCCTTCCGCTTTGAAAAGGGCAAAAAGTATGCCCTGACAGGCCCCTCCGGCTGCGGAAAATCCACTCTGCTCAAGCTGCTTTTGGGCTGGCTGCCGGACTATACCGGTACGATTTCGTTTGACGATGTGGACATTCACACCGTTACACCCGCTCAGCTCCAGCAACAGATGAGTTACATTGAGCAGAATGTGTTCCTGTTCAATACTACGATTCGGGAGAACATCACACTGGGTGAAGATTTCTCGGAAGAGCAGCTAGATCGGAAGACGTCCCGGCTGCATGCGGCCATTCAGGGCAGTGCCCTTGCCGCAGATTTGGCCGCCATGCCCGATGGCCTTGACACCGTTGTAGGTGAGGATGGCAGTAATCTTTCCGGCGGTCAGAAGCAGCGTGTCGCCATTGCCCGTGCCCTGATTCACAATCGCTCCATCCTGCTGGTGGACGAGGGCACCAGTGCGCTGGATCAGAAAAACGCCGACCTTGTGGAAAAGAGCCTGCTTACCAATCCCGACCTGACACTGATCCTCATCAGCCACCACCTGTCGGCAGCGCGCCGTGCGCAGTTCGACCGTGTGTATGAGCTGGCACCTGTAACGCAATGATCGCCCTGTAATTTCCCCTCAAATCATAAATACGCCCTGCATGCCGACCAGTGCCGGTGTGTGGGGCCTTTTGCAGTGAAACCGAAACGCTCCACAAGGCTGCTCATATCCTGACCACCAAGGACAAGCCTGCCGATTGCACGGACGACCCCTTCCTTGTGGAGAAGATGTGTGCCGAGTTGGATGGCCGATGCATAGTAGTTCAGCGTGGTTGAGGTCTGTGCATGTCCAAGCCGCCCGGAGACCGTTGTGATCGGAACGTGGGCCGCGATCAGGATGCTGGCATTCGAATGTCTAAGCTCGTGGAAGCGACAAATGGATATTCACTCGTGGAAGCAAAAAATGACATATGGTATGATATTGCCAGTGGCTACGGTTTTTGCCGTAGCCTTTTCTATTGAAAGGGGTATTTTCATGACACGAAAAAGCAGGAAACATCAATATACAGAAGGACTGAAATCTTCTGCTCCTGTTGCAGTAGGATATATTCGACTTTCAGTTGCAAATAAAGAAGAATGCAGTTCTATAGAAAACCAGAAATTTATCATCGAATGCTGGGGCGAACAGCACCAAATTCCTATATCTCATTATTATATTGATAATGGTTTTAGCGGCAAACGGTTTGACCGTCCTGCGTTTCAAGAAATGATCGAAGACATCCTTGCGGGCAAAATCAACTGTGTCATTGTGAAGGATCTCTCTCGCTTGGGAAGAGACTACATTATCACCGGTTACTATATTGAAGTCATTTTTCCAATTAACAGAGTCCGATTTGTATCTGTAAACGATCAGTTTGATACGATTGATGGTATTACTAACCAAGAACGTCCTTACAGTTCCAGAATCCGCGTACCAATAACAAACGCATTTAATGAACAAGTATCTATTGAAATTAAAAAGAAAATGGAGGCGACTTTAGATATGAAAGCACAGCAGGGTATATTTATTGGACCAAGAGCCCCTTTTGGTTATCAAAAAGCAGAAGACAACCATGACCAACTTATACCTGACCCCAAAGCGGCTATTATTGTCCGAAAAATTTTTGAGTTAGCAGCTAATGGCATTGGCATAACCGCCATAGTTCGCTACTTAAATGAAAAAGAAATTCCAACACCAATTCAATATGCTAGAGCAAACGGTTTATCCGGAAATTATGATAACGGTAACGGAAACTGGAATAGTAGGTCAGTCAAATATATCCTGACCAATCGAACTTATACCGGTATGCTTGTACAAGGGAAAGAAAAGCGAGTTGTATCCGCAACACATGAAGCTCTGGTAGATACAAATACTTTTGATGCCATTCAAAAATCATTCCAGGAAAAAGCATTTAATATCGCCAAGCACGGGCAATCAACGGAGAATATTTTAAAGGGTAAAGTCATTTGTGGGTGCTGCGGAGGAAAAATGCAGCGTAAACATGGAACCAATCATGCTGATTGGTATTTTTTCACCTGTATTACCAAAAACCGTTTAGGTGTAGACAAATGTACCGGTATGTATGTACGGGAGGAAGATGTTTTGCGTGCTATCTACTATCAATTAAAATTGTATGTAAAGGAGCATTTCATTTCAGATTCGCAGTATAAGCAAGAACTGATGCGTCTTAATAACAAGATTGATCAATCCGACAGTCAATATCAAGAGGCTTTTAGAAATGCTGTTCGTCATTACGAAAGGTTTGTTGACGGAGAAATCAGCAAAGATGAATTTCGAGTAGTCCAAGATGCAGCGAACGAAAAGAAAGTAATTCGAAATGATATTATCACAAGCAAAACAGCTTATGAAAAACAGTACCAGGTGTTCCGCAAATTATTAAAGGCGAGTTACAAAGAAATCACTCTCAGCGAGATTATGGACTGTATTAATGAAATTATAATATATCCAAACAAAAACATTACCGTCAAATGGGCGATTGAATTCTAAATAATATTAAGTGATACTACGCTTACCTCTACTGAATTGCCATATTTGCGTATTATCTGATGAAATAAGCACCTTAACGGTTATAGAGATGTTGAAAAGATGTCGCGAATTATGTATAATATTCGTGACATCTTGCAGGAGGTGGTTCTTTGGATAGTGGATATATGAAACAAATACGTAAACGAATTCTGGCTGCAGAAGACGGAACTACCTTTGCCACTTCCGATTTCGCTGATATTGCTGATTCGGCGACTGTGCGACAAAGTTTGAACCGTCTTGTACAGGCAGGAATATTGCAGCGCGTTCTTAGAGGGATTTTTGTAAAGCCGAAATTTTGTAGCACTCTCAATGAGTTTGTAGAAGTAAATCCAGATGCTGTAGCAAAAACTTTAGCTCGAACTTATCACTGGACAATTACACCATATGGAAACGCTGCTCTATACTTGTCTTGATTTTATATTTACATTACCAAGTATCAAACGAGCAGTATGTGATTAATTAAAAAAATTAGAAATTAATGTGGAGGCAGAAGTATGGGTGAATTGCTAAATGGAATATTTGAATGTCTCGATATAAATAGCAGTACCGGTTTAGCTACAGAAGACAGTTTGCAGAGCATGACCTCCTTTCAAAGACTATTTTATACACAAGTTCATGAAAAGATAGGAATTGACGCTGTATATTTTCTTCGTGATGAGAACGGGATTGCTAAAATTCCGCTTATTTATTTTTCTGCTATCCAAAAATATGATGCAAAACAAGTTGCAGAGTTACATCGCCTTTCTTGGAATCTTGGAGAGGCTCCGCTGCTATTTGTGGTGACTCCAGATGAGATTTTGATTTATAACAACTACGAAACACCACGAGTCGTTGAGAACGGAAACCTTGATCCTAACGCAGGGATAATTGAAACATTAAACTTGACTAATGGATTGGCTTCACAGCGACTTGCACTAAAGAAGTATCATCGCTCATTAATTGAAAGCGGAGAATATTGGCGGCAAAGCATGACTAGATTCGATGTTCAAAGCCGAGTTGATTCCACATTAATGTCAAATTTGAGAATAATGCGCAGAACGCTGATCAATCAAATCAGTAAAAGATGTGATACAAGTAAAGAAACGATCACGGGCGTAGTTCACGCCTTGCTCAATCGGTCAATTTTTATTAAATATCTGGAAGAACGAAAAGATTCAAACGGAGAAACAGTATTTCCGCAAGATTTTTATTGCAATTTTATGAAGTCAGCGAAACAGTATACCGATGTTCTAAACAGTAAAGAGGCAACTTATAACTTATTCAGAACACTTAAAGAGAAGTTTAATGGTGATACACTGCAAGTCTCAGAAATTGAAACAGAGATTATTACTCAAGATGATTTGAATGAGCTACGCACATTTATTCTAGGTGATAGCGAATTAGAGAGCAAACAGCTCACATTATGGCCACTTTACAGTTTTGACATTATCCCCATTCAGTTAATCAGCAGTATTTATGAGCTGTTTTTTCATTTGTCAGAAGAAGATGATGAAAAGGGAACATATTATACACCTCTCCATCTTGTCAACTTGGTCATGGATGAAGTATATCCGTGGGAAGGCGAATATAAAGATACATCCTTTTTTGATCCATCATGCGGTTCGGGTGTTTTCTTAGTTGAGGCATATAGAAGACTTGTTTGCAGATGGATGTCCCAAAATGATGTTCATACAATCAACTGTGATCAACTGAATCTTCTCTTGAAAAACAGTATTTTCGGTGTAGATATTAATGAAGAAGCTATTCGAGTTGCCTCGTTTAGCCTTAGCTTAGCTATGTGTGATTTCCTCGATCCACGAAGCATTTGGGATAAGCTCTCATTTCCGCGCCTACTAGATAACAACTTGATTTCAAGTGATTTTTTCGATGAGGATAAATCTTTTAATAACAGAAGATATGATGTCATTATTGGTAATCCACCCTGGCAGAGTAACATTACTGGAAAAACGAAAGAGTACTTGAAAAAAGCAAATCGCGTCATAGGTGACAAGCAAATTGCACAGGCATTTTCTATCAAGTGTTCAGAGTTGTGCAAGCAAAACGGAATTATTTGTCTCCTTATGCCTAGCAAAGGATTGCTTTTTAATAGATCAGATAAAAGCAGGGCATATAGGGCAAACCTGTTTTCCGATAACAATGTCCTAGCGATTATTAATCTATCAGTGTATAGAAAATTCTTATTTGATCACGCTAGTGGGCCTGCTGCTGCCATTATCTATACTCCTAAAAAGGAAGATATCAATCAGCCTATAGTTTATTGTACGCCAAAGCCAATTTACACAATTGAAGATATTAGGAAGTTTTCTATTGATCCTACCGATATATGTAGAATACCCCGTGACATCATTGATGACGATAGAATATGGAAAATTGCAATGTGGGGAGCACCTAGAGATCTTGAATTAATAGGAAAAATGCAAAGTACTTTTGCACCTATGGCATCATTTATTGAAGAAAATCACATGACAACTGCCGAGGGGTTCAAAAGAGGAAACAGGAAACACCAATGTTGTGACTTCAAAGGTCTTCCAATGGTGGAAGCCAAATCCTTTAAACCATACTATGTTTCATCCGATGAACTTCCGAGAGTTGATTTCGATGATTTTGAGTGCATTGTTAAAAACGCCAGAGAAATTTTTGTAGCCCCACACTTGATAATTAAACAGAGTCATAAAAATGGAACATTTCTTTCAGAGGTGCTAGATTATGATGCTGTGTTTAACCATAGTCTTTTAGGAATACATGGTAATATAAATAAGCTTAAATACTTGAGTGTGGTAATTGGCTCGAAAGTTTTCTCATACTATCATATTCTTACAAATAGGAAATGGCTTGTAGAAAGAGATGAGTTAGAAGCAGGAGATATCTGGCAAACACCTATCCCCAGCCCGAACGAGGCAGAAATTAATGAAGCATGCGAAATATTTGATGAATTGGTGATTTCACCAACGAAAAATGGAAAAGCCGAACAATTTGTACGCCATATGTATCGACTAAGAGAATATGAGAGTTATCAAATAGACGATGTAATTGACTATGTATATGACTATTTCAAAAACAAGCAGCGTTCAGTATCCTTTGAACGGCCGAACCCCAATGCTTACAAACTGTATTATGATTCCCTTAGTGAGGTATTGACGAATACATTTGGAGCAAGTACAGGGTTAACTGGAGATCTATATTTTGGCGATGCTCCATTGTCTGTGCTTGTTTTAAATATTGGACAACAAAACGATAGGGGGCTAAATTTTGCAAAAAGCGATGATAGGTTGAATGAAATCCTCATGAGCTTGGACGGTGCAGTGGTCGATAACCAGAAAATGATATTCATTAGGCGAAATCTCCGAATTTACCAGCCGAATAGGATATTTATCATTAAGCCGTCTCAACGTAAATATTGGACCTATTCCGCTGCTTGCAGGGATGCAGATGAGATATTCGAAGATATTTCTAGGGCGTGGAGGTGATACAATGAGCAGTATAAGAAATATAACAGCATCAACAGCGGTTCCAGATGATTTAGCAAAGCGTCTTGGACCTTCTGGAGTCAACGAAATATTATTGATTCTATGGCAGGGTTATCACGACATAATTGCTGATACAAACATTACCATCACTGAAAATACTGAAGAAGATGATATTACGCAAGAATGGTATGGGAAAATTTCGTTGCGATGGACCGCTGAAAATAGAGCGACTATCCTACGAATAAACAGCATTGGACCGGTACATCAATATCAAGATTCCACATTAAAGAAAGAGCGTGGATACAAGCCCACGATTGATTTTTGCTTTCGTGATTGGAATACTTCAAACAGTTATTTTGGTGCAGAATGCAAAAATCTATACAATCACAAGAAAGATAAAATCAAAAGATATGTCGAAACAGGAGTTAAAAACTATACCTCGGGACGGTATGGTTCACAGTCATCAGAATCCTCGATTATAGGGTATGTGTTAAGTGGTAAGATTCCCGAAATTGTAGCCGAACTTATTTCTGAAATTGCAAAAATTGCGCCAGTAAATAATTTGTCTCGGGAGTTACGCTATGTGGAACCGCAATATTCCTCACAACATATGAGGGATCTTGATAATCAAGAAATAACACTACATCACTTGTTTTTTGATTTTTCGCATTAAGATACATATGTAACATTTGAAGAATATGGTTTCTGCTTATCATGTGCTACTTGTACATCCAAGCAAAAAAGCAGGAATCTCAAGCTATCAAATTCATGTTGGTAGTTTGGGATTTCTGCTTTGGCAGCTAATTTATTTTTTGTCGTGGGCTTGACATACGGGTGGCGAAGGCTGTGAAAGTTCACGTCCGGGAGATCGTGTGTTTCCAGAAACTTCGGGAACCAGGGCGAGATGATATCCGGGTCCATCGGCTCATCATTCCATTTTGTGAATAGCATATCATTATCCACCACTTTGCCATTTTCCAGTGTGACCTTGCGCACCCACGCTGAGCCGATCCGGAACCTCTCTGCTTTTTGGTATCGCCGGTACTCCTGCAGCAGTTCCACGCAATCCGCTCCAATGCGCAGGCATCTCTTGCCTCGTCTGGTTTTCGGTGTGTTGAACACAAGGCCTATCCCGGGGATGGACTGGACCGTCCGCTTGATGGAAAGCGTTCCCTTCTCAAAGTCAATGTCAGACCAGCGCAGGGCACAGATCTCACCCCGCCGAGCACCAAGCAGCAAGGCCAGCTGAGTGATCACACTGTACTGCGGCGGTGCATCCGAGAGAACATCCAGCAGCGTTGGAATCTCTTCCTCCGTCAGTACCCGAATGTCGATTTCCTCGACTTTGGGATGTTCTGCACGGGAGCATGGGTTCTCGTTGATCAATCCCCACTGGACACCTTTCTTAAAGATGCTGGAGAGCATGGCCTGGTATCGAATGACGCTGTTGTTGTTCAGCTTCCCGTCCTTTTTGGTATGTTCCACAAACGCCTTTGAGAAGGCCAGTCCCACTGCAGCGGACACCTTTTCCGCCATCTTTCGGCTGACGTTCTTACCTGCATAGACCATCCGCATGGTGTCCTGACCGATCCCGGCCTGTTTCGCCAGTTCACCCCGAGTTCCACGTGGGAGCAGCTTCAGAAGGGCTTTCGTGGCGGTGTAGGTGCTGTCCCGGCGGACACCCCTCTCCTCCAGATTGTCATAAAGCGCCATCACATGCGCCGGTTTGATCTTGGACACCTTGAGATGCCCGAGTCCGGCACTGATCCGGCCTCGCATCCTTCTATAATCGTAGAGCGTCTTGGCCTTCAGCTGCTTGTTGGCGTATTCCTCAAACCAGCGGTCGATCAGGTCATCCAGCAGCATGTCTGAGTCCAGCACGAGGCCGTTCGTGACCTGCTGCGAATCCTCTCTGACCGGCTCTCCCTGTGCGAAGAACTGAGCCAGCGTGTCCATGTTGACCAACCACTTTCGGCTTGAGATCGCCGTGTAGCAGATCTTGCCCGTTCGACAGAGCTTGCGGACGTATTCGGGTGTCACGTTGAACCGTGCGGCGGCGTTTTTCACGCTGGCCATAGTGGGATAAGGGTTCAGAACAGTTTAGAGTCCCCTCAGCCCGCCAGATGCCCCCACGTCATTCATTTTTAATTAAATCCTCCGGCAGGTGCTCCGGCATGCGCACAAAGCCCCTTTGAAGCTGTCGCATTTCTGTCGCACTTTTCAAGCCCCGCCGGGCGGATATAACAAAAAGAAAGCCACGATTCAAACCGTCTTTTGAACGATGAATCATGGCTTTTTCTTTGGTGCGCTCGAGGGAACTCGAATCCCTGGCCATCTGATTAAAAGAATCCAAGGTGCATCATTCGTCAAATTCCAAAAGTTCGAAGAAGCGTTATTTTTATCGTATCATCGCAAAATACGTATTTGCACACACCGCATTGTTTGCATACAGTGTAATGCTTTGCAACCGTTATCCAGCTATTCAGGTGTGCAAAAAGTGTGCAAAAATGTGCAGACGGGCAAAACAAAGCCCAATGGACAAATCAACCACCGGTTTTATGGCAGGGTTTAGGACATCCGAACAGACACCATTTGATGTAGAAATGAGGTTCACCATGAATAAATTGCTTACCTGCCGCTACTGAGAAAAAGCAATCCCCACAGCCGCAAAAACTGAGTTAAACGGACTGTGGGGATCGCTTTTATGATGAAGGAGAAAGAAGAAAAGCCTTTTTTGGCTTTTACTTCGGTCTTTCTTTTTGGGGGCTGTGCAACAGCCCCGTCTTTTATTTCTCCGGCAGCTCTGCCCACAGGGGCAGGCGGTGCAGGGCGCGGACGATGTTGCACTTTTCCAGCAAAGTACCATCTCCATCGCAGACGGTGGCATACCACATGGGATTGTGCAGTTTCTGGGTCTCCGGGTCCACAAGCAGGTTTCGCTGGCTGGCATACTGGAAGTGCAGGTGGCTCAGCAGGCCGCCCGTCTGGCGGGCTGTGCGGGGCGGCATGGGTTCCATGGCCAACAGGCAGCGAAAGGGCCAGTTTTCCGGCATATCTTCCGCCATAAACAGAGCGTTTTCCTTGCCTTCCAGACCTTTTTCCAACACGCTTTCCAGATGATACACCGCCTTGCCCAGACTTGCGCCATCTTCGTCCAGCCACTCGATGCAAAGTTTCTCCCCTACCGCCAGAGTGATGTTCCAACCGCCGAGGGTGTGCGGATTTTCCGGACTAGTGGTCACGCAGGCTTTCTGCCAGAAGACCTTTACTCCGCCGCAGAACATGGGCATTGCTGCGGCAGCTGTCTCGGCATCCTGCCATGCACGGGTCAGATACGGATCACTGCTCGTGAGATAGGCTTCAAAATTCTGCCACCGGCCCAGCCAGTCATTTGCATGGTATTCCATTTTCCATTCTCCTTTATATCGCAAATCAAAAAATAGTGCAGCATTCAAACAACATCTTTGCGACATGCAATTCAGCGTTATTGCCGTTGCACGAAAAAGCCAACTTGCCATCAATCCTGCAGGGCTATAATACGGTCGCACCAGTCGGCGGCCAGTTCTTCATCGTGTGTAATGACCACAATGGTCTTGCCCTGTGTTTTGAGTTGCTGCAATAGCCGCCCGACCTGTTCCATATTGCCACGGTCCAGACCGCTGGTTGATTCGTCCAGCAGAATGAGTGGTTTGTCGCTCAGCATGGCTGCTGCCACTACGACCCGCTGCTTCTGCCCGCCGGAAAGGCTCATGGGGTGGCGGTCGGCAAGGCCGTTCAGACCCAGCGCCTGCATCACGGTATCCACCAGTTTCGGGTGGGCTGCCCCCAGCAGAATTTCTTCCCGCACGCTGTCACTGAACAGCTGGTAGTTCACATCCTGCATGACCAGAAAGCTTTTGTGCAGGCGGGTCCTTGCGTTGGCCGTCTTGCCCTCCCACAGAATCTGCCCGCCCAGCGGCTCCATCAGGCCGCAGAGAGTTTTGGCCAGGGTGCTTTTACCAATACCGTTATGCCCCATCAGGCCCACGATCTCCCCGGCAGCAAAGCTCATATCTGGAAGCGCCCGGATGAGGCTGCGCCTGTGGTAACCAAGGGTCAGGTTCTGCACTTCCAATATCGGCACCCCGGTGCATTGCATCGTCGTTTTTTGCCGCAACTTCTCCCGACACGCAGTCAGGTCCCGGGCGCGCAGACCTGCGTTCTGCAAGGTCGTTTCCGGCAAGGCGGCAAAGTCCGCAGCCGTCCAGACGGCTGTCAGCTGCCCCGCCTCAAAAAAGAAGTAGCGGTCCACCACATCCTGCACCCAGGCCAACCGGTGTTCGGCCAGCACAATGGTCATGCCCACCTGCTTCATTGCGGCGATCATATCGTGCAGCTGCCGGATGGCCCCGGCATCCAAATTGCTGGTGGGTTCGTCCAGCACCAACAGCTTCGGACCAAGCATACAGGCCGCTGCAAAGGCCACCCGCTGCTTTTCGCCGCCGGAGATCTTGAACACACTGCGATCCATGAGAGCTTCCAGATGGAACTGTGCCACCACTTCCTGTACTCTCTGACGGATGGCTGTGGGCGGCATCCCGCTGTTTTCACAGGGGAAGGCCAATTCTGCTGTGGTGTCCACATTGAAATACTGCGTTTTGGGGTTCTGAAACACGCTGCCCACCAGTGGTACATACTGCTCAATGGCTGCGCTCCCTGCCAGCAAACCGTTCACCGTACAGCTGCCGGTCAGTTCTCCGGGATAAAACATCGGGGCAAGGCCATTCAGCAGGCGGGAAAAGGTCGTTTTACCGCAGCCGCTTCGACCACAGAACAACACGCACTCACCGGGCCGAATCCGCAGTGAGATATCCTGCAACGCCGGTTCTGTGCTGTTCTGATAAGCAAAGGAAACATTGTTGCTTTCCACCAGTGTTCTCACAGCGGTATACCCCCCTTCCACAGCAGCGGCAGCGTACACAGTGCCGGGTAGATGAAATCCCACACAGTCAGGTGCAGCTCGGTCATGCAGGTATGGGTGCCCGGCAGGCCGATGCCTTTAGTCAGTGCCGCTACCGAGAGGTCCTGCGCGACATTGTTGCCGTTCATCAGCAGCGGCATGAGGATGTATTCCAATGACTGCATCGGGTGCAGCAACAGAGCCCCCTTGCCCTCAGCGATGCCGCGCAGGGCCATGGCGTTGTGAATCTGGTGGTAGTCCTCCTGTACGGTAGGGAAGAACCGCACCACAACGGCGCACGGGATGATGACGCTTTCCGGCACATGCATCCGCCGCAGGGCACTAGTCAGTTCCCCTACCGTGGTGGTGGAAAAGGCATACGTACCGGTAATGATGCAGGGCAGCATCATGCGGATGCTCACCGACACCAGCGACAGCAGATTGAGTAGAATGCCATCCCCTGCCAGCGGCACCACAAACAGATCAATGGCCAGCAGGCCAAAGTAGACCACACTCAACCGGATGCCGGTGCGAGTGTGCCCGGAGAGGAAAAACAGCAGCAGGAACAACCCGGTCGCTACCGCCTCGGCCCCAGTCCCAACATGGAAAAAGAGCATCAGGTTGGCCAGCAGCAGCAAATACAGCTTGGCACGTGGGTCCATGCGGAATCTCATGCCACGATCCCCGCTTTCTCAAAGTGCTTTTTCATCATGCGCTGGCCGAACAACCCGCCCAGCACGGCGCAGACCAAAATCGCCGCTATAGCCGCAACGAAACTGCCGTTGTTGATGGGCGCAAACAGCGTATCGATGTAGGCGGCATCCTTGCCGCGGGCGGTCAGGTTAGCGATGTAGGCATCCTTCATGAACCACAGCGGCAGGATCGGGCCG
>ERZ859894.234-NODE-234-length-34161-cov-9.239313_pt1 | contig 34161 bp, 61 predicted proteins | sample MGYA00510117_ERZ859894 | MGnify/ENA primary metagenome ERZ859894 (study PRJEB30046, sample SAMN00715164) | human gut metagenome | study: EMG produced TPA metagenomics assembly of the A metagenome-wide association study of gut microbiota in type 2... | reverse complement strand
TTAAACGGGACGGCGCGGGAAATGAAATCCCCGAAAGCGGAGGAATACGGCTGGGTTTCTGCATGGCGGATCAGTTTGTCCCTACTGCCTGGGATAACGCCCAGGTTACGGACGGCGTATTTATCAGCCGTGAGGCAAAGGACGGCTATTATTATACCCGGCTGGAATGGCATAAATGGGACGGGCTAACCTACTATATAAGCAATGAGGCATTTCGCACTGAATATAAGCAGCCGAATCCCGGCATGACGGAAGCACAGGATATTCTAGGGTTTCGCTACCCACTTAATGAAATTTATCCGTTTCTGAACGAAAACACTTCTATGCAGGGATTAACCACTTCCCTATTTGCTTATTACCGAACCGCTGCCGCCAATAACATTGATGATAACTCTCCCCTTGGCGTATCGATTTATGCAAATGCTCTTTCTACCCTCAAGGCGTTAGATATTTGTTACGACAGTTTTATCCGGGAGTTTCGCCTGGGGAAAAAAAGAATTATCGTTCCGGCTCAATGTATTCGGACGGTAATTGATCCGCAAACCGGAGAAATGCGGCGCTATTTTGATGCCTCTGATGAAGCCTATGAAGCACTCTCTACGGATAGTCCTGATTCTTTAAAAATACAAGATAACAGTATTGAACTGCGTGTTGATGAACACGAAAGAGCAATAAACGCATTCCTATCTATTTTGTGTTTACAGGTTGGATTTTCTGCCGGTACCTTCACCTTTGACAGAGCGACGGGCTTGAAAACCGCTACCGAAGTGATCAGCGAAAACAGCAAGACCTATAAGACTATCAAAGGCCACCAGCTGCAAGTCAAGATGGCGATCGCTAAAATCATTGATGCCATCGTCCAGATTGCTTCCCTCTATGACATGAAGTGGAACGGGTACAGCATTAAAGCGCTGGCTTCACGGGGCTGGGAAACTAAGGTTGTTTTTGATGATTCTATTCTTCAGGATCGGCAGACAAACATCAACGAGGGAATCCTGTTGATAGGCAACGGCCTTATGAGCAAAAAGCGCTTTATGGTGGAAAAGCTGGGATATACCGAGGAAGAGGCTGTGCAGGAACTGGTTGAAATCGAAAAGGAGTCCTCTATATCTGCGGATATGGTCGATATGGCAGAGCAGGCCGGGCAGGAAGCCAATGCCATAAATCCAAATGAGGAACCGGAAGCCAAGGAAGAGGACGAGGAAGCGGCGGAAGATGAATCCTAATAGGGGGTGAGTAAATGGCCAGATTAACCCCTAATGAGATTCTAAAGCTTTCGGAGCCGGTTGAACAGGTTTACAGCAATATTGTGGACGCGCTTTTGATTAATATGGGGAAGCATTTCAATTCCGGCCACACGCTTTCCACAGAACAGTGGGAAATCCGAAAGCTTGCCGAGCTGGGACAGCTCAATAAAGAGAGCATTGAGATTATCGCTTCCCTTACCGGGCAAAATAAAGAACTGATCACTGCCGCTTTAGAAAACGCCGTATACATGGCGACAAAAGACATAGAGCCGGAGTTAAAAAAAGCTGTAAAAAAAGGCGCTATACAAAACGCCGCTGCGGATAACGTGATAGCCAGTCAAAGCATTGTACAAGCCCTAAACGCCTATGAGCAGCAGGCAATGGATAAGCTGAACCTTGTCAATACCACTATGCTGGAAAGCACGCTCGCTCAATACCGAAAGGTAATCGCAAACACGGTCAATATCGACCGCCAGATGAAAGCGACGCAGGAAGTTTTGAACACCGCCGCCGGAAAAGTGATAGCGGGGACAGAAAGCCGCCAGCAGGCTTTAAGACAGGCGCTGTCACAAATACATAAAGAGGGCATCACCGGATTTTATGACCGCGCCGGGCGGAAATGGTCACCGGAAGCTTATGTCAATATGGATATTCGCACCACAGTGCACAACACAGCTATTGAAGCCGTCAAAACCAGACAGGAGGACTATGGGGTCGATATCTTCCGGGTATCAAGACACTCCGGCGCCCGTCCGCTGTGCTATCCGTATCAGGGTCGCTATTTTTCATGGAACAACAAAAGTGGAACCTTCACGGACGGCGAGGGAAAACGCCACCGCTACTCCCCTATTTCTTCTACAAGCTATGGAAAACCGGCCGGATTGTTTGGGATCAACTGCGGGCATCACCCGATCACCATGATTCCGGGCGTATCTATTCCGCGCGACAGGCCGGAACAGGACAAGGAAGAAAATGACAAGGTATATGCGGAATCCCAGGAGCAGCGCAGGCTGGAAAGAGAAATCCGTTATTCCAAGCAAAAAGCCGCCATGATGGAAGCAGCCGGAGACAAAGAAGGCTTTGAAAAAGAAGCTGTGAAAATTAGGGAAAAACAGGCTGATTACAATGCATTTTGCAAAAAGACAGGACGCACGAAAAGGCTTGATCGGACACAGGTTTTTGACTATAATAAATCTGTATCTGCTAAGGCTGTTGCAGCGGCCGAACGAAGAGAAAAGCTTGAAACATCTCTACGCAGTAATCCTGTAAAATTGCCGGACGGAACCTTTTCTAAAATTACCAAAGGGACAAAAATTTCTGACATTGAAACTTTTGCAGGAAAAGGCTCTAAAACCGATCTTAGAGTAAAGAACTTCTTGGTTCAAAATTATGGTGGTTCTGCGGAAAACTGGCAGCACTCCAAAGGAAGAGGTTATATAGATACCGCAGACGGTCCTAAAAAAGCTGTTATCCACTGGTTTTATGAGGAAAATGTAGGCGCAAAAGAAATATTTGTGAAAGGCTGGTCGAAAAAATGAAAGTAAAATATAACGGTGATTATTACAAAGTCAGATTGCACAAAGGAAATGTTTACGATGTTATATCTGTTGAAAATGGTTGGTATGAAATCATAGGAGAAGATGGAGATCAAGGTTTTTTTCCGCCAGATGATTTTGAAATAGTTGAGTAGCCGCCCTGGAAATGAAAGGGTGGCTTTTTTATACCTATTTTAAGTTGAAAGAGGTGATTGTATGGCAGAATGTAACCACGACTTTATCGGAACCGCTCAGCATATCAAATGCAGGCGCTGCGGCCTTGTTTTGAACGCTGAGCAATACAAGGAATATAAGAACCCTCAGATTAAAAAAACGGCTGGAAAACCCCGTCAGAGAAAGAAGGTGGAATAATGAATGAGTTTCAGCGTCTCATAGCTTATCTGAAAATCCTGTATCACAACCTTACCACACTTCACCGAAACCTGGTAAAAGACGACGCCTGGTTCGCTAACCACAAGCAGATCGGGAAATGGTATGAGGAGGTTTCTGACCAAATTGATGATCTCGTGGAAACCGGAATCGCTTTAGGCTATTTGGAACCGGGTATTAAAGAATCCGTCCTGGAGTTTTCCAACGACTGCTTGGCGGTTCAGCCGAGAGGACCGGAAGAAAGCTTCCGGTTGATTCTCGGGTACTTTCGAAGCGTGGCCGGCATGATGCAGGCGGCAGAATCGGAGGTTCCCGCCTCTGTAGCCAACAAGCTCCAAGAATATGAGTATGAGTGGAACAAAGAAGCCAACTTTAAATTAGCCGCCGCAATTGGCGAACACGCGCACGGCGGCAATGTGGAGTATGACGATGATTAAAAATCTGATTGATCTGGACACCTCTCAGTATGGCTATCAAACCACGATCCGCATTAACGGTAAAAAAATAGGCGATGGCATTTGTGGGATCAGAATAGAAATCACCAGCATGGAAATGCCGAAAATAGCCTTTGATTATGGTTCAGGATATATCGATTGGTCAGATGTGAACCAAATGGAGTGTGATAGTAATCAAAACACTTGTAATCAGTAGTCAGCCTTATGCTCAATGGTTAGCGGAATCCTTAAGCTTCCTAGAAAACCGTAAAATAGATAAGATAGCGATTGTAGCAATCGACAAAACAAACGGTGAAGTAATTACAGGATATCATGATTGTACATTTGCGGATAAAGCGGTAATGGCGGCCAATATTCAAGCCGATGCAATATACGGAAGTGTATTGGCTAATGCAGATCAAATCGTACAAGAGGCAGAGGATATCGCTAACAGCGGGTATGACCAAAACCAACTATAAAAACAGCGTCTTGCAGTTATTGCGGGGCGCTATTTTTATACCCATTTCGCCCCCGTAGCACGGCGTTAAACTGCGGTGCAATCCGCCTGTCGTTCTTAGGCGTTAAAGAAAGGAATGTATTTTATGGCGTTTACAAGAAGATCACTGGGAGCTCTTGGCCTCAGTGAAGAACAGGTTGATAAAGTTATGGCGTTGCACGGTACCAGCATGTCGGACTTTATCCCGAAATCAGAATTACAGGAGAAAATTGACCAGGCACTGACAGACGCTCAAAAAAACGCTCTGCAAAATGTCAAGATCAAAGAAACCGACGAATATAAGACCGTTGCGGAGGAACGCGATATGCTCCGCGCTTTAGGCGGTGATGATTTTTCGTCGGTGAAACCCAAATTCCGTGAAACTGTATATAAAATGCTCGAACGCGGGGAAAACGCTCCCGCAATCGCCGATCAGTTAAAAACAGTTGCGGAAAAATACGAAGAATATTTTAACCCGACAGAACCTGCACCGCCCTCTTCCCCGCAATTCGGAGCGGAGGTCAAAGGACAGATGCCGAGCGGAAAGACCGGATCAACCTTTGAGGACATCTGGCGGCCAGGACGTTAAAGAAAGGAAGATAATCTATGGCGTTTACTCAGCTTGAATTAAACTATGCAACCGAATACTCTAAGGCAATGGCAAATATGTACCCTTATTGGTCTTATTTTTCTGATTTGTACGGCAGCCCGAACAGCGCTACCTATAAGCCGATCAGCGGAAAGGCTGTGGCTGTTCAAAGCATGACCACCAGCGGCGCAAGAGCGGTAAACCGCGATCAGATCACCGGAACTTTTAACCGAAATTTCAACACCTCCGAACAGATTCTTACTATGAGAATGGATCGGGAATGGGACACCCTGGCTGATCCTATGGATATTCAAGAGGATCCGATTGTCAACATCGCCAATATTACCAAGACGTTCAACGAGTTCCAGAAGGTGCCGGAAATGGACGCTTATGCGGCTTCCGCGCTGGCTCAGGCGGCGAGCGGCTTCGGAGGCGTTGATGCTACGGCTCTAACCGCTGATAATATTCTGGAAACCTGGGATACCTACCTGGCGTATATGGTGAATCAGCGCGTACCTCGTGACCGCATCCGCGCCAAAATGACACCCGATACCTATAAGCTTCTGAAAGAGGCTGCCGGCATCACTCGTTTTGTGGAGGCTGATACTGGTATTCGCAACATTGACCGAAATGTTGGTAAGCTTGACGGCGTTGTCATTATGGAGGTTCCCAAGGATATCATGATGAGCGCTTACGACTTTACCGAGGGCTGGACCTCCGCCGCAGGGGCGAAGCAAATCAATCTATTGATGTTCGACCCCATTGCAATCGCCGCACCTGTTGTCTATGAAACCTCCATGATGTCCGCTCCTACCGCGCAGAGCAAAGGAAAATGGCTCTATTACGAGCGTTACTACTACGATGTGTTTGCCTTGAACCAGAGGCTTCCCGGTATTTTCGTAAATATGGCTTCCAATCCTGCTTTAGGCACCCTGAATATTACCACTTCCGCAGGCGCCGACAGCACTCATACCATCATCAATGGGTTGGCTCCGGCTCCGTATGGCATGAAGTATGTTGCCAAAACCAAGACAGGCGGCGCGGAAAGCGTGACTTACGGACAGGCCCTTACCGGCTGGACCGACGTCACAAACGGTACGAGCTTTACCACGAAATCCGGCGATACTGTAACCGTTGCGCTGGTTAATACGACCAAGGGAAATATCGCCACCGCCTCCGGCTCCGCACTGGCTGTTGTAGGCGCCTAAACAAGAGGTAGACTTATGGCGTACATCACATATCAGCAGTATCTTGACCTTTATGGTACATGCCCGATCTCCGAAGAGGAGTTTCCTGTGTACGCCGGGCTTGCGTCTGACATGATCGACAGTGTTACGCGATATGGAATTGTCAAGGGCGGGGGAATCTCCGCCCTCCCGCCTATATTTCAAACACTGGTTCAAAAGGCTACCGCGGCACAAGTGCTATACTTCACACAAATCGGGCTAGAAACCGTACTGACAGGCCAAGCCGGCCAATCTTTTACAGTGGGAAAGGTTTCAGTATCGGGCGGTGCATTGTCCAGTACAACCACAAAGCCCGGCGCTCTGATGGTCAGCCCTTTCGCGCTTTCCTTGCTTGAACAAACTCCATTGATGGAAAGAGGTGTGCATGTATGCTCAGACCGATTCCTCAATCCCTTTTGGGAGATTTAGCAATTATTAAGGTTTGCACGGGAATGAACGCTTGGCAAAAGCCCGTGTGGCAGGACTATGAGGTTTCTCATGTACATCTTCAAAACACCAACGAAGTGAAAAAAACAAAGGAAAACACCGAGGTTGTGCTACGCTCTACGCTGTTCGTTGACGCCAGGCTTTCAAAGCCTGCCCTGGATTATGATTCTCTGGCGGAGCGATCCCAAAAGGCCGGAAAGCCTCTCCGATGCGAAGTATTTAACTCGCAGGGTCAGAAATACGGCGAATACGAAGTGCTGACGGTTGATCCGGTTCCCGATGTTCCCGCAACCCGTATTCACCACATAGAATTGGGGTTGGTGTAATGAACGTTAAAATTACGCGAAACATGGCCGCCATTCAGGCAAAAATTAAGGCGGGAAATTCTATGATGATCCCGGCAGTAACAGAAGCTGTTATTGAATACGGAAATGTTTTTGTTCCGGAAGATCAAGGCACATTAAAAGACAGCGCCTTGATTGCCAGCAGGCCGCAGGACGGATTAGCTATTTGGGATACTCCTTACGCGAAACGGCGATATTACACCGGAACCCCGTCAAAGGACAAGAATCAAAATGCCTCACTCCAATGGGTTGAAAAAGGTGTAAACACCTACAAAAAGGAACTGGATCAAGTGGCGCAGAACGCCTTTTCGAAGGGAATGAGCAAAAAATGAGCGTATACGACGATGTTTTAACCGCAGTTATTGATCTTGCGGAGCAAACGGAGCTGTATTCCAAAATTGTGATAGGGCCTATGCCTCCTGAAAATGGTATTTCCATTGCGTGGGGTTCCGGGAACTTAAATACATTTCTTGATAAAAAAGCCGCCGTCTCTATGTCGGCGGTTTTAAACTGCAAAAATTCAGATCAAGAGCTTGCAGCGGACACGCTTGGAAAACTTCACACGTTTTTGAATATGCGGAAGGACTATCCCTCCGCAGATCACTTCCAAATCACAAATATAGAAACCACGGCCGCGCCCGTATATTTAGGACGCGAAGAAAACAACCAATGGCTTTATGGCTCTAGCCTTGAAGTCAAATTTTATTTAAGGGGGAATTAATATGGCAGCTTACGGCTTGCTTACAATGTACAACCTGACTGCTTCTATTGGTGTATCCCAGGGATCGGAACCGCCCGGCACCTGGACTTATGCCGAACTAGCCGAGGGATTTGACAATATCGCGGAGGCTTTGAACGAGGTTGTTCAGCAATACTTTTTCTTATCGGACAAGGGATTCGCAAAAAACCACGTGACAGGTATGGCCCCGGCGTTCACGCTCACCGGGCGGCGCGTTGTCGGCGATCAGGCCCAGGATTACATTTTCAGCAAGAAATACGGACTGGATACCGACCGGCAGTCTTCTTTCCAGCTGAAGTATACCGATGCTCAAAGCAAAGAGGTCACTATTACCTGTGACTGCACCTTCTGCAACATTCAGGAATGGTCCGGCGCCAGCACCGATGACAGCGCGATTTCTATGGAAATCCGTTTCGACGGAAAGCCCACTATCACGCCGGCAGCCTAAATAACACAAGGGGGCGGTTTATCCTCCCCCTTCTATTTTTTATAAGGAGGATATCCTGATGTATACGCTTAGACAAAACGCTCTTTTTACCGATGAAATCGAGCTGCAAAAGAACGATGGAACCAGTGAAATCCTAAAAATTAAAATTGATATTCGTCCCGAACTGGTAAAGAAATACCGGGAACTCCAAGTTCGGTTCGTGGATCTGCAAAAGCGTTCCAACAGTAACCCCGGAGACCTAAAGATCGTTGAAGATATTGGGAAAGCCGTTGTTGATGTGTTCTGCCTTTTATTCGGAGACGAGAACGCCAAAAAAATCATTGAATTTTATTCCGATGATTTTCAGCAGATGGCCTACAATCTTTTCCCGTATGTTCAAAACGTTCTCGCGCCTAAATTTCAGGAGGTTGCCCGTCAAAGAAAACAAGCATTTAAGCGGAGAGCGTGGAAATGAGACTGTATTCCCCTCTGAAAAAGAGGGTCAAATATAAGCTTGTGCCCGTGCGTTTAAATACCTCTTTTCGAACGGTGCTGAAATGCTATCAAGTATTTTCCGACGCGCTTTTGACAGATTCTGAAAAGGTTGAGGCCTGCTTATGGCTTTTAGTAAAATCAAAATTATTTCTAAAAATCCTAAAGCCTGACAAAAAAGCGGCTCTTTTCAATCTAATCTTCAAGGAATTTATTGACGTGTCAGATAAAAAAACCGGAGGAGAAAAGTATTTCGATTTTAATCAGGACGCATGGGCCGTCTATTCTTCCTTTATGCAGTGCTACCATCTCGATCTGCTCGGCGCTGACAAAAATCTTCATTGGTGGAGCTTTACTGCGTTATTTAACGGGTTGTCTGATGATACCAAGATCATGCAGATCATTTCAATACGTTCCCGCCCACTTCCCAAGCCGACAAAATACAACGCTGAGGAACGCCGGCAGTTAATCAAGCTGAAGCAGCTGTACAAGCTTAATTTGTCAGAAGAAGAAAGAAAAAAGCAATTCCAAGACGGGCTTGCCAAAATCGCTGTTGCACTGCACACCCTGGCAGAAAGGCCGTAACGGTGATGATCGTGGATAAAATTAAGTGTCCGTACTGCGGTTATGTGATGCCTTTAAAAGTTGACCCTGACGCGAAATGCAAGGGCGTTTGGATTAAGTGCAAGGGCCGTAACTGCAAAAAAGAATTTGAAATAAAAATAGGAAAAGTCAAGTAGTGCCATCATGTGCCGATGACTTTCACTTGTGAGGTGATTTCATTGGCAGAAGGCGAAGTTATATATGACGTTAGGGCAGATGACAGTAAACTAGACAGTGATTTAACCGGTGCGGAAAAAACCACCAGCAGCAAATTAGGAAAAATCGGCGGAGTAGCCGTCAAAGCCGGGAAGGTCGCCGGGGCCGCCTTTGCCGCGATTGGATCTGCGGCTTTAGCGGTGGGCACAAAAGCAGTAACAGGAGCTGTAGGTTTTGATCAGGCGATGAATCAATTCGCTGCTTCTACTGGAATCGCAGAATCAGAACTATCGGATTACGAAAACACTTTAAAAGACATTTATACCAATAACTACGGGGATTCTTTTGAAGATGTTGCCGACGCTATGGCTGCAGTTACCCAGCAAATGGGCGATTTAGATCAAGCTTCTCTGCAAAACATAACGGAATCCGCTTTTACATTGCGCGATACCTTTGGTTATGACATAAATGAATCGGTTCGAGCGGCAAACACGATGATGACCCAATTCGGCATTGAGGGCGACAAGGCAATGGGGTTAATTGCTACCGGCGCACAAAACGGATTGGATTTCTCAGGCGAGCTATTAGACAGCATCAGCGAATATTCTGTCCAGTTTGCAAAAGTCGGGCTTGACGCTGACGACATGTTCAAAATCATGGAAAAGGGCGCTGAAACCGGCGCTTTCAATTTGGACAAGGTTGGCGACGCCATTAAAGAAATGTCTATTCGTGTAGTAGACGGCTCGGCAACCACACAAGAAGGCTTTTCAGCTATTGGATTAAACGCCGATGAAATGGCGGCTAAATTTGCCGCCGGCGGAGATTCCGCTAAGGAAGCTTTCGACCAAACTATTCAAGCGCTGGCGGATATGGAGGATCCTCTCGCGCAAAACCAGGCCGGAGTAGCCTTGTTCGGCACAATGTGGGAGGACTTAGGGCCGGAAGTTGTTACTCAACTCGCAAACATTGAAGATGGGGCTTATGCAACCTCTGATTCAATGGAAGAGTTAAAAGATATAAAATACGATGACCTGGGCTCCATGATGGAAAGCCTAGGGAGAAGCGTTGAAACTCTTTTGCTTCCTCTGGGAGAAGCTCTGATTCCTCTTATTCAACAGATAATCGAAGAAATATTACCTGTTATTGAAGAAAACCTCCCTCTCCTAACTGATTTTATAAGTCAACTAGTTTCATCACTAATGCCATTAGTGGAAAGTTTACTTCCACCAATGATGGATTTATTTAATCTGCTCCTCCCAATTTTAATCCAATTCATTGAACAAATTTTGCCGCCGATTATAGAACTGCTTACGACGTTATTGCCGCCGATTATGAATCTGGTGGAAACGCTTCTGCCCCCCTTGATTGATTTATTCGCCGCTTTAATCACTCCCCTGGCAGAAATCCTAAGCGCTGTTTTGCCGCCATTAATCGACGTAATAAATATGCTGCTTGAACCTATTATGGCGTTAATTGATCAGCTCCTTCCACCTTTAACTGAACTGTTCGAAGGACTAATGCCTATTTTTGACGCGCTTTCCCCTGTGATAGAGTTTTTAGGCCAACTGTTTTCAAAAGTGCTAGGAGGCGCTATCGAGGCGATCATGCCGATTGTCGAAGGTGTTATGGACGTTTTCGGCGGATTGATCGACTTTATCACCGGTGTGTTTTCGGGCAACTGGGAGCAGGCTTGGGACGGAATTGTTAATATGTTCAAGGGCATTTTCAATTTGATTCCGACTATTATCGAGGGGATTATTAATGGGGCTATCGCGAGCATAAACGGGCTTATTTGGGGGATCAACCAATTGACCGGAGCAATCGGCATTCCGGCAATTCCTGAAATTCCAAATGTATCGCTGCCCCGTTTCCACACAGGCGGTATCGTTGATTTCGCAATGGGAGAAGGCCCAGCTTTATTAAAGGACGGGGAAATGGTTTTGACGCAGAAACAGCAGGCCGAGCTTTTCGCATTGGCGAACGGAAACTATTCAGAGGCTGCAAATTCGTCTGTTATCGTAGTTAATTCTCCACTTTATTTAGATGGAAAACTGATTACGGACAATGTAACGAAGCACCAGTACAGTGACGTTATGGCAAAGAGGTACAAAGGATGACGGTTTATTTAAACAAAACACGCCGCCCGGATATTCTTGTTGAAACCGGAGGATCGCTTGATGAAAACGAAGCGCATGTGACTTCATCTACCCTGCGAATTTATATGCCGGCCGATTCAAAAGATATTGCCGCCTGCGATTATATTCAGTTGGTTGAGAATGATATGGTAATCTTCGCCGGAACCATTATGGAAGCTGAACAAGAAAACCTGGATAACGTGGATCTGTCTTACAAAATATATAATCTCACCCTGACGAACAACTCCGATTATATCGCCAGCGTTTTTGTTGACATGACATTTCCACCCGGCGCCAGCGTTACCCAGATTTTAATGGGGAACAGGCAGGGTCAGTCTTGGTATGATGCATCTCTCGGCGAGTTCTACGGCATTATTCCGGTTAGAGTGGAAAATGAAGGAATTACCGTCGGAAAAATTGATGATTTCACCGGGATAACCTTAAACAGCCCGGCTTACTTATGGGGGCAGATCGTTTCCTCCGTGATAGATCAAATGGCCGATGTATGCGGGGCTTGGTGGGAAATTACACCGGATAAGGTTTTCAACATGCGATATACCTATAACCGAAACACCGCGCCGATCAGCCTTGATTCCGATTCAGCGGTTTATAACGTAAACATCACCCGCGATTCTTTTACCATGTATTCCGCTGTCCGTGTGGTCGGCGGACAAAGCAAAGGCCAATATCAGGAATTCCAAATCAAAAGCAACGGGGAAACCGGACTTCGCTTTGAAAGAATCTCACCTCAAATTATTAGATGCAAATATCCTCTGTACTCTATGAGCAATGCAATTCAAAGCGGAGTTACATCTTCAACCGTGCCAGCAAATGTAAAAATTGGATTCAATGGAATTGACGATGACGACGACACGGTACAGGCGTTAATGAGTTATGGCGGATATGAAATTGAAATGAAAGACGGTTACGAATGGCTTGATCTTTCAAACGGCGGGTATATCCAGGTTAATGGATATCCTTTAATCCAGGTCTACTCCCGGCTGGTTGACGGAAATCTAAGAGAAAAAATCAAAGCCCAAAGAGGCGGCTCCGGTATTATTGAATATCTGATCGAAGATGAAACCATAGTAGATTTTTCGGACGCTGCTTTAAACGCGGAAACATTTTTACAACGTGCCGCGCAGCCAGCTTTTACGATTTCATTTTCCACATTAATTCCCGGCTGGTCTGCGGGGCAGCTTCTGACGGTAGATCTGCCATACTTTAATACATTTGGAAATTTTCAGGTGACTTCTGTTTCCGCTAAGAGTATCTTGTCTAAAGACAACGGAACTATGTGGGAATATTCGGTAGAAGCTTCTACCATTTCATACCGCGATAAAACAAAAACGCTATTTTTCCAGCCTAAAAAAATCACGTTCGAAATAGACGGAAGCCTCCCGGCTGCTGACGGCCAGTATATTAACGACGATATTAATATTCAAACTTATATTATGGCGTTTAAAACGCAGCCAATGGACTGGCGCACATTAGAAGGAATTGCTCCCAGCTGGACTGTTTGGGAAGAAATCTTTCCATCGTGGCTTGTGTTTGAAAAAGCCGCCAACGTAAACACCTGGAGCGAAATTGAAAGCACAATCAAAAACTGGCGCGGCTGGGAAAAGGCATATCCGTCTTGGTTTGTTTTTGAAGAACTTATAAAGGGGTGGTACTACTTGGGAAATTATTTAACGCCTTTTGCAAAACAAAAGCTGCTGAAGCTTATTCAAGGCCAGGGAGCTGCCGGGGATTTATCCGGAATTAATCTAGTATCAGATTTATATTTCACCACAAATGCATCAAATGATTTTCATCTGCCGCCGGCGGATATTGTTGAAGTTAGCGCTACCAGTGTTACAGCCACTTATTATCTACTGCCAGATCAACTCCAGGAGAAAATATCCGGTCTGCAAATGTATTATAACGGCTCTCAACAAAACGAACCGATTCTTCAGGCCGCCGTTAATATAGACCGTTCCCCGGATAACCCGGAGGGCGAATTTGCTATGACGCTGAGTGTCAGACACGCCATTATATAAGGAGGAATACTATGAGCTATCAATCCACAACGCCAAATTTCGATCTGCCCCAATGGGTATATTCCAACCCGCCGCAAATGAACGATTTTAATACCGCTTTCGCTAACATTGACGAAAAAGCTATACCAAATGATGAAAAAGGAACAGCTAACGGCGTGGCAACCCTAGATGGCAGCGGCAAACTGGCTCAAATGCCGTCTGCCTCTGATGTGGGGGCCTTACCAATTACCGGCGGAGAAATGCAGGGAGCATTAAAGCTGAAGGCCAATCAGTACGGCGGCAGCGGACCAGCGGACGAAAAATACGCATTAGACTGCCAAAATTCTAATATCGTTAATGTAAATCGTATCTTGACTGCCGACCCTGCGGGAAGCGCAAGCGAGGGGTGGGGCTTTCAAAGAGAAGATGATCCAGATGCCTATGATGTTATTTGGGCTTCAAACGGTACCCTGTATTTTACCCCGGGCTTTAAATATAACACGCCTCCTTATCCAGCCAATCAAAGGGTTTTAGCCACAACAGATAATATCGCTTTAATGAATTATCTGCGGCAGGAATACAATAAGCTGAAAGAATCCGAGGGCACCCCTACTCTGAACGATATCATAAATGGATTTGGCTTTTGTTACAATGACTCAAGTGACGGCGCTGGTCTTAACGGTGTATATCTCACAGTTTCCGGTATGACTGATAACAAATACCGCTTGCAGCTTTTAGGCCAGTATAACGGGAGCAATTGGCTGGCCTATCGAACCAGGAACGGCGATGAGCAGAGCTGGAATCCCTGGCACAAGGTTTTGACCGACAATATCAACGCAACGATCAGCGCGCAGCACGGATACAGCTCCAGAAAACTTCCGCAGATTTATGGAAACGGTTCAACATTGCAATTAGGTGTAGACACTAACGCCGCTGTCGGCGTTGTTTTACAGGGAGGCGTATTCAGGGAAGCGGGCGACGGATCGCTTAATTTAGGAAACGGTTCTCACAGGTGGGCGGTTGTTTATTCCAAAACAGGTTCCATAAACACCTCTGACCGAAACGAGAAGAATACGATTGCCGATATTGATCCGGAACAGGCTGAAAAACTCATCATGGGATTGAAACCCAGCACCTTTAAATTCAACGACGGCACCAGCGGCAGAACCCACTGGGGCTTGATCTCCCAGGATATCGAGGAGCTCCTTCCACAGATCGGAATGTCGGATTTGGATTTCGCCGGATTCATCAAGACCCCAAAAACAGAGGATTATTACGAGGACGTCCCCGAAGTTGTCACAGATGAGGAAACCGGAGAGGAAAAAACTGTAACACGGAAAGAGTTGAAAACCCGAACCGTAGAGGGCGAATATGTATACGCTTTGCGTTACAGCGAATTTATCTCCCCTTTAATCTGCATGGTGCAGAAGCAGCAAAAGCAAATTGAGAATTTAGAGCGGCGTTTATCCGCTTTAGAAAGCAAGGAGGAAGCAAAATGAAAATCATTCAAAATTTAGTAGACCCTACCCGTTACTCCATCAAATGTCCTTATGCTATGACCCCTACCAGGGTAGTGGTTCACAACACCGCCAACGACGCGCCAGCGGCGAATGAAATCGCCTATATGATTCGTAACGACAATGAGGTTTCTTTTCATTACGCCGTGGACGATCAGGAGGTAGTTCAGGGTGTGCCTGAAAACCGGAACACCTGGAACGCCGGAGACGGAAACGGCAAAGGCAACCGGGAGGGGATCGCCGTGGAAATCTGCTATTCCCTGTCAGGCGGCGAGAAGTTCACCAAGGCAGAGCAGAACGCCGCTGAGTTTATCTCTTCTATCTTAAAGCGCTATGGCTGGGGAATGGACAAGGTCACCAAGCACCAGGACTACAATGGAAAATACTGCCCGCACAGAACCCTTGATCTGGGCTGGGACAGGTTTTTGAAGATGGTGGAGGCTCACTTAAACGGAGATAAGCCCGCGCCCTCTCCCACTCCAACTCCCGCACCCAAGCCAGCGAAAACGGTAGACGTATATTACCGGGTAAGAACCAAGGCGGACGGCTGGCTTCCCGAGGTGAAAAACCTTGAGGATTACGCGGGATTTACCGGAGCCGTCACTGATGTCGCTGTTCGTGTTTCCGCTGGTTCCGTAAAGTACCGGGTACATATTAAGGGCGGCAATTGGCTTCCCTATGTGACCGGCTGCAGCATCAACGACGCTGTAAACGGCTACGCGGGAAACGGTTTGGAGATTGACGCTGTTGAAGTGTATTATTACACCCCGGACAGCATCAGGCCGTATAAGAAAGCCAAATACCGGGTCGCTCCTGTGGGCGGAAGCTATTATCCCTGGCAGTATGACAATGAAACCGGAAACGGCCAGGACGGCTACGCGGGCGCTTTTGGCAAACCCATCGGAAAGCTTCAGATTGTAATCGAGTAAGGCGGTGGAGCTGATGTCAACAGAAATCATCGTCTCCGTCATTTCTCTGCTGGGAACCATCGTGGGAAGCCTGGGAGGCGTTTTAGTTTCCAGTCGGCTGACCACCTACCGGATTCAAAAGCTCGAAGAAAGAGTAGCTAAGCACAATAACCTGATTGAAAGAATGTATAAGGTGGAGGACAGCGTAAAAAGCGCCCATCGCCGAATCGATGAGTTAAGGGAGGAACTGAAATGAAAATCAACTGGAAGGTACGGTTTAAAAACCCTGTGTTCTGGTTCAATCTGGCAGCGTCTATTTTCCTGCCCATGCTGGCCTGTCTGGGCTTCAATTGGGAGGATATGACAAGTTGGCAGGCTGTGGGAAACGTGTTCTTACAGGCCGCCCAGAGCCCCGTAATCGTGGTCTCGGTTTTGGTATCTGTTTGGAACCTGTTAAATGACCCTACCACAAGCGGCCTAAGCGATTCCAGGCAGGCGCTTTCTTATACCGAGCCTAAGAAAAGCGAATAATAGAAAGACAGCCCCCGGGAATTTTCCTGGGGGCTTTTCTATACCCAAAGCTAAAACATAAAGGAGAAATGATTTATGTTAGTAAAAATTATGGAACAAAACAAAGAGGAAATCTTAACCGCCAACAGCCGCGATGTTGCGGAACATTTTGAAAAGCAACATAAAGATGTCCTGGAAAGCATCCGAAATCTCACGGCGGAAAATTCCGCCACCAAATCCATGTTCATCGAAACATCATTTGAAAGCAGAGGCAAGTTCTATCCTCAGTATGAACTTACACGCGACGGGTTTTCTTTATTGGTAATGGGATTCACCGGCTCGAAAGCTTTGGAATGGAAACTAAAATATATTGAAGCTTTCAATGAAATGGAGCGTGAATTAAAACGCCTTTTTGAGGAGCGAAAACGCACGGAGATCGAGCGTGCGAAAGGAATTATCATTCGCCATGTCCTGACAGACACTATCAAAATGAAAATAGCCGATAGTCCCAATAAAAAGTTTGCGTATCCCAATTATACAAAGCTGATCTACCGAACCATCTTCGGAAAATCCTTAAAAGAACTTCAGGCTGATTTTGGAGTGAAACCAAAAGAAACGGTCCGGGATTATATGACAGCTGAACAGCTTAAAGAAGTAGAAAGCATGGAAATGCTGGTCAGCAGCTTAATCAATCTCGGTATGAGTTATGATGAAATCAAATCCTTTATCCAGCAGAAATATACTCCCATGCTCATGGCTGGGTAAAAATGAACCTTCTCCCGCTTAACGCCGGCGGAATATAAAAGCGCGTTTTGCTTACAACCGCCGCTTGCCTGGCGCGGGGTATAAATCCAGGCTTGAATATTATAACTCCGCCCTCCTTTCCGTTTTCGGTGGGGAGGGTTTTTTATTTAGCCATATTATAATTAACATACCCCCCCGTTTTACGGGGGGGATATTTATTTTTGTTTTAGCTATATGGCAATTAAACTTATTGAACCACTTAAAATTTTCGAGCAGTTACTTTTTTATAAAGTCTAATTGTCGTATAACTGTCGTAAAACAAAAACCACCAGATAATTACAAATATAAAAACAACCCGCAAAGCCATACGCAATGCGGGTTTTCAAATGGTGGGAGATTTGGGCTTGTAATTCTACTACATTAACAAAACATTGACAAACCAATTTCTCCATTTGGAGAAAAAGGGATTCAAATTAAATTATTTTCTGACTATACACCCCACACCATCGGTAAAAGTACCGGAAGCGATCTTCACGATATCATAAATCCAGCCAAACACAAATAAACCGCCAGTCAAAAGCCATATAAGCCCACTCCCTACTTTTCCTACATAAAAACGGTGAATACCAAGACAGCCTAAAAAGATCGCCAAAATTAAAGCGACCATTTTACTCTTATGGCTAATACCATTACCGCCGTATCCGGCATTAGTATTAGTGTTTTCATTTTTGTTCACATTGTTGATAATGATGGTAGGTATTTGCTGAGAAGTAGAATTCCCAGCTTGTAATATGGTTCCGCAATTAGGACACGCCTGTGCGTTTTCAACATTTGCGCCACAATTTTTACATTTCATGTTTCTAATTCCTCCTAAATCATAAAACTTAAAGTTGATTAAAATGCTTAATTCTGATCTTTAACATAATTATACAGTAAGCAGACTGTAAAATCAAGAATAAAGTGGAATATTAGCACATTATTCGCTAATAATAAGAATAAAGAAGGAATATGGCACAATGAAAATATATGACTATAACGGTAAAAAGAATATTTGTGGGGAAAGATTACGAGAAGCACGGGTTATTCAACGACTGCGTCAAGAAGATTTAGCGGCAAAAATCCAAACAATGGGTGCCAATTTGGAACGAGATAGCATAAGTCGAATAGAGATTGGAACGCGATTTGTTTCAGATTTTGAGTTAAAAGTATTTGCTAAAGCGTTGGGCGTTTCTGTTGATTGGCTTTTAGACAACGAATGAAGGCGGTGGGGGGAATTCCCGCCGGCTTATTTTTTCTTGTTTATTTACAAAATCCATTGACATACTGCAATAAGTATGATATAATTAAAATATCGAAAGGAGGTGAAGAGAATGGCGCAGGACATAGGAAAAGCCTTGCAGGAGCTTTCAAAAGCGATTGAGAATAACGAAGCGGTGGAAAGCGTTGTTATCAAAATCACTTTGAAGAAACAAAAATCCGACAAGGCTTCAAATCCCAAAGAAAGCAAATAGCTTTCATAGGCAGGGAACGGGCGGGAAACCGCCCTTCCCGTAAGCCCTATTATAATATAATTTGCCCGTGATTGTCAACGGAGCGGGCGGAAAGGGGCGGAATATGGTTATTCGTAAGGGAAACAAAGAATACACGATCACAGAGCGGCGCGAATGCTGGGTGCTTTCCTGTACGATTGGCGGACTATCCGTGGAATACAAGGTTCCGAAGGATATTTGCAACGATGAAAAGGAATTGCGTGCCTACGTCGAAGCGGAAGAATTGTTTTAAAGGTGAGGACGATGGCGGAAAAAAGAAAAACAAAAACTTCTTCGGCGGTGAAGAACCGCTATAATAATCGCGTATATGGTTCTATTATCGTGCGCATTCCGAAAGAGATGGCAGAAGCCTTCAAGGAAAAGTGCGCCGTAACAGGGACGGCGCAAGCGCAAGTTATCAAGAAAGCGATTGAACAGTTCTTGGCAGAATAAGCGAAGCAACGGAGGGCGGCAGGATATGCCGCCCTTTTTTATTTCGTAGGAAGGGGAAAACGAGAATGCACAAGCATTTGACGTGGACGGATCGCCTTAAAATCGAGAAGGCACTGAAAGAGGGCTTGAAGCCTTGTAAAATTGCCGACCGCTTGCACGTCCATAATACAACGATATACAGAGAATTAAAGCGCGGAACCTATACGCATTTGAATTCCGACTTGACAATGGAAGAATGCTATTCGCCGGAAATCGCCCAACAACGCTATGAAGAAAATCTTAAAGACAAAGGCGGGGAATTGAAGATCGGGAACGATTACGAATTAGCCGCCTTCATCGAAAAAAAGATCGGTGAAGAAGGGTATTCACCCGCCGCCGTTATAGGAGAAATCAAACGACTGGGGCTGACCTTTAAAACGAAGATTAGTGAAAAGACGATTTATAATTATATCGATAAAGGTATATTTTACAGTATCAGTCGCAAGAGCTTGCCGGAAAATGGAAAACGCAAAAGGAAGTACGACAAGGTGGAGCGCAAAAAATCCGCACGCACGTCGGCGGGTGAAAGCATAGAAAGACGCGACCCAGAGATCGGAGAGCGAAAAACCTTCGGACATTGGGAAGGCGATTGCGTATGCGGAAAGAAAAAGACGAAGGAAGCTTTATTTGTCCTTTCGGAACGGTTGACGCGGGAGGAAATCATTATGAAGATACCGGATCAGACTTCCATCAGCATTGTAGCGGCGCTGAACAAGCTGGAACGCCGTTACGGAAAACGGTTTTCAACGATATTCAAAAGTATTACATTTGACAACGGATCAGAGTTCGCGGACTGCGCCGGAATAGAACGTTCTGTTTATGGGAAGGGCCGAAAGCGCACAAGGGCTTACTATTGCCACCCTTATAGCGCATTTGAGCGGGGTACAAACGAGAATATAAACAAAATGATACGACGGTTTCTTCCGAAAGGAACAGACTTCCGGAAAGTAACCGCCGCATATATTCATCGAGTAGAATCGTGGATCAATAATTATCCTCGTGAGATTTTAAAATTTTCAACTTCAAACGACCTATTTACTGCACATATTGCCACAATCTAAAAATATTTTATTTTTTTCTGCTTTTACTCTTGACTTTTAGCCCGGGAGAGAGTAATATTAAAAGCAGAGGAAATCAAAACGATTTTTCTGCTTTATTTTTTTAATCTTAACAAAGAAAGGGGCCTTAAAAATGGGAAAATACTCATATTTGACATTTGACCAGCGTCGCGAAATAGAATCGCTATACAACGACGGAAACAGAGTAGTAGATATTGCCTCAAAAATCCAAAGAAGTGTTGCTGCTGTTTACGAAGAACTCAAACGCGGATACACAGGGGAACTTGATGAAAATAAACGTCTTAAATACAGCGCTGATCTCGCGCAAACAACAGTGCAAGCAAATATACGGCGAAGAGGCAACAAGCAGATAAATAAAAACGCCATCACTTAAGAATGATTATCTGTGACGAAAAGGAAGCGGGGTGAGGACATGGAAATAAAAACTAAAATTGATTCACAAGAAGCAATGCAAAAAGAACAGCCTAACAACACCATCTTAATAGATGGCATTGAACTTCCCACGTACCAAAAACATTATGAAGATAGGGAGAAAATCCATTTGGAAATTAAGTTTTTGAAAAGGGAAAACCTTGTACAAAGCATCTTTATCATTATCCTTGCGATAGCGCTGCTATTGAAATAGCCAGAGAAACTAAAGAAATTACTGCCGCTAAAAAATCAGCCCACTTATCAGCAATGTAATTTAATACTTCCCGGCGGCGAAAGTAGCGCCAATGAAGTCCTTTGTGTGAAAGATGAAAACCAGATGTTTTTCCACTTCCGTATCGCTGGTACTCAAGAAACCCCTGAGATTCTAACCATCTTACACAGGCGCGTAAATCTTCCAGCGAAATATGTAAGGAATCAGCTAAATCATCAAATTCTTTATCAAATCTACAAACGTACTCGCTTCCTAGATTTTTGGAAAATAAATATTTAATAACCTGTTTACTAGTTTTATCCGTGGTAATCACCCCTCACATATTTTATCACGCTCTGGAAAGACAAACAATAGCCGCACTCAGGCGGCAGAAAGGAGGTATTTCGTGGAACCAAAATTTAAAGTCGTTCCCGTGGCAATGGACTTCAATAAACTCCTACCTTCCATTTTGGGAATGACAGAAAATCAATTAATAAGTGAACTCAAACGAAAAATTGATGAAAAAAGGAGGACAAGCACATGAGCACAGAAATGACAGTGGCGTTTATCGTTCTGGCGGTATGGAGCGCCGTATTCACAGCGGCATATATTGGCGAACGGTACCGGAACCGGAAGCTGAGGAACGCTTTAAAGAAGAAAAGGAGCCAGTATGCAGCAGGTCATTATCAGCAAATTCACTGAGGCCTCTCCGTGCTTTGGTTGTACGAAACGAACGCCGTTTTGCCACAGAATAGGCCAATGCGAACTTTTCACCGCTTGGAGAGCCAGGAAAGAAGCTTTTACCCAAACAGAACAAGTAAAACGCAGAGGCTACCAAACAGCCAGGGATCAGCGCTCAGAACAGGTCTACAAGCAGTTTAAAAAAGATCATCTGCCAGGGAGGTCAAAAGGTTGGAGATAGTCAAAAGGCAGAGAGGCCGGAACATTTCATTTTACTTCACGATCACGCCAAAGGAATACATAGAAATGAAAAAGGCCGATTGTGAAATAGACGGCAAGGAAAGCGCCGACAGGCGTGCGGCCTGGCACAGACAAAAGAAAAGCCGCTCTCGCGACTGGCATCACGAAGAGCGGCAAGAAAAAATACGTTAAACATATTTTAAACCAAAACAGGAGGTTTGTCAAATGGACATATTAGGATTTTATCATGAGTTGCTAGCCCTAATCGAAGATAACGATTGTGAAGGACTAAAGGCTGCAAAGTTCAATCGCACCCCTGGGATTTTGTATAAGCCGATTGAATTTGAATTTACACTTGATAACGAATCCTACACCTTAGAGGTGAGTAAAAATGAAAACCCTTGATAACGGCCTCTCCCGCGCGGAATTTGAGTACCTGTATGATACCGATAACGAGGAACCGGAAACCAATCAAAGCGAATTTGAAGATCCGGAGGAATTTAGGAGGATTTTATGGAGAATTATTTCAAGAAACTAAATTCTATAAATGTCAATGATAAGACCGAAAAGAAAGGGAATCTCACCTATCTTTCATGGGCATGGGCTTGGGGAGAGGTCAAAAAGCTTTTCCCTGATACCACATATACGATTTATGAAAACGCGGACGGCCTTAATTATCACACCGACGGAAAAACATGCTGGGTAAAGACCGGGGTAACCATTAACGGCCTGGAACATATTGAATATCTTCCGGTGATGGATTTTAAAAATAAATCTTTGCCGTTAGCAGAAGTCACTTCCTTTGATGTAAACAAGGCGATCCAAAGAAGCCTGACAAAAGCCCTCGCGCGTCATGGACTCGGCTTGTATATCTACGCCGGAGAGGATTTGCCGGAAGATAGTACGGAAACGAATCCGTCTGAAAATAAAGGGAAAGAATCTCCCACGCCGGAGGATTACATTGACGATATTAAGAAAACCGTGCTTCTCAGCGAACTGCATAGAACAGGCTGGAATGCAGCCGGCATGCTGGAATACTTATCGCAAAAGTTTCCCGACCACCCGCCGAAAGATTTAAACTCCATCACGATCGAACAATTTACCTTTATTGCACACAAATTAGAGAAAAGGCCGACTGTACCGGAGGCTGAAAATGGAGCTTGATTTTGACCGGGCCAGTATAGAGCTGAAAGACGGCGGCGTGTGGCTTTGCCTTCGCGTGAAGTCCAGCTTCAACGCCAGAAGGTTTGTTTCCTCGATGAGAGACAAGCTTTATACCGCAGACCTGAAAGAAAAGCGGAAAAAGCGGTCACTAAGCGCGAACGCGTATTTTTGGACGCTGTGCGGGAAACTTGCTTCCGCTCTTGGCATTCCGAGCCATGAAATATATCGGCAGTACGTCAAGGAAATCGGAGATAATTTTGAGACGATTCCAATCAAAAACGAGGCAAAGGAAAGATTTATTCAGGCCTGGGAATCTCACGGTCTTGGCTTTTTATGTGAAGAACTGGAGGAAGCCGCGCCCGGATATACCACGCTTGCGGCCTATTATGGTTCTTCAACCTACGATTCTCGGCAAATGTCAAATCTCATTGATTTGGTGGTTTTTGACTGCAAGGAGCAGGGGATTGAAACACTTACTCCCGATGAACTGGCTTTAATGAAAGCAAGATGGGACGACCATCAAAAGGGGATCGCGTAATGGTTAACGAATACGGAGCAAAGCTTGACCGGAACGGCTACGCGCCAAGCATCATACAGGACGAAGCCGATGAAAGCTGCTTTATCTGCTATGCCAATGGGTATTATGACCCTCTCAACCGCCACGAGGCGTTTGGCGGCCCATTCCGGGACAAGTCAAAGCGTTTAGGCTTATGGGTTTCCCTCTGCCATTACCGGTGCCATCAGGAGGGAAACGGCAGCGTACATAAAAACCGGGAATCCGACCTGCACATAAAGCGGATCGCCCAAATGAAGGCGATGGAAGCCTATCAATGGGACACAGAGGACTTTATCCGGGAGTTCGGAAGAAATTATTTGGAGGATTGAAAATGAAATTAGAGTATGTTGATATCAATAATATTCCAGAGAAGAAAAACAGAGTAAAATACGGCGCATTATCAAAGTTGATCAAGAATTTTCTGGACAGCGGAAAAGCCGCCGCTAAAGTTGATTATACCGACTTATATAGAACAGAACAGAGCTTTGCGGCTTCAGCAGGTATAATACTTCGCCGTTTAGGCAACCCAGCATTTGTAACTATACGGAATAAGGAAGTATATATAATTCGGCGTGAAGGGGAATCTGAAGAATGTTAAATACAGCGATTTTAATGGGACGGTTAACCTCAGACCCAGAACTGAGGTACACACCTAACGACACAGCAGTTACCAGCTTCAGCCTTGCGGTAGAACGGTCTTATGTAAAATCAGGCACAGACCGCCAGGTGGATTTCATCGATGTAGTGGTATGGCGGCAAACCGCTGAATTTGTCTGCAAGTATTTTCATAAGGGTCAATTGGTAGCGGTGCGAGGTTCCATTCAAACACGCAGCTACACGGATAAGGACGGCAATAAACGGAAAGCGTTTGAGGTAGTCGCGGAAAGTGTGCATTTCGCGGAATCCAAAAAAGATAAGAGTAATGAGCCTATTGTAAATATTCCGAGAAACGATGACTTTGAAGAAATAATTTCGGATGACGACTTACCTTTTAACTAACCAAAAGAAAGGCGGTGGGAACGTGGAGCTATTAAACCTAATCCCTTATGGAAAAGAAAACGCCATAAGCCGGGAAGATTTGTCCAAGCTTACCGGCTGGGACGATAGAAGGGTAAGGGACGAAATCAAGCGGCTTATGAGAAACGGCGAACGGATTTTATCCTCCAGCAGTGCTAAGGGCTATTGGAGAAGCGACGATCCTGACGAAATCGAGAGATTCCTTAAAGAGAGCGATAACCGCCGCAGAACAGAGGCTTTAAATGTCGAACCTCTTCGTTTTTTCGTAGCCAAGTCAAAAGGAGAAGATTTAATTTCGGTAAGAGCGCATTACCGCAGGATACATAAACAGGCATCAGGCAAAACCGATATTCAAGGCGGTGAATAAATGGCACGTGAGTTTTTTTGTGCCTATCACAGCTATTTGAATGCCATGAGAAAACTCTCTGACGCAGAGTGCGGGAGGCTTTTTAGGGCGCTATTATCATACAGCGCAGGAGAACAGCTTATCAATCTTCAGGGCAGGGAAGAAATCTTATTTGACGTGTTTGCAGATCAAATTGACCGTGATAACGCAAAGTATGAAGCCAAATGCAGGAAAAACCGTGAAAATGGAGCAATGGCAAACGGTACCGAACGCCGCCGAACGGTACCGAACGCCCCCCAAGAAAAAGAAAAAGACAAAGACAAAGACAAAGACAAAGGAGAAGTAAAAAAAGAAAGTAAAAAGAAAAAATCCTTTTCTCCCCCTTCTTTTGAAGAAGTGGAGGCATACTGCAAGGAGCGGAACAGCAGTGTAGACCCCAGACGCTTTTTTGATTATTACGAAGCAGGAGGCTGGAAAGATAATAATGGGAATTCAGTTAAAAACTGGAAACAAAAGCTTATAGCATGGGAATCCAGAGATGAAAGGGGAGAAAATCATGCTGGAAAGTCTGCTCAGGAAAGCCCCCACGGAGGTACGGCGGAAGCTTCAAAACAGAAATACGGAAATTACATTTGAGGATATCCAGGAACGGCGTATTCAGGCCATGAACGAAGTTAAAGGAAATCTAACAGGATATGACTGCCCAATCTGTAAAAACAAGGGCGTGATACATTACCTGAAGGACGGATACGAATTTGCGAAACCCTGTGAGTGTATGAAGCTTCGGGATAGTTTAAGGAGAATCCGGCAAAGCGGCCTGGGTGACCTATTGAACGAATATACCTTCGATAAGTTTCAGACAGAATCCCCCTGGCAGGAGGCTGTAAAAAACAGCGCCTTGAAATTTCTGGAGGATCACGACCGGAAATGGTTTTTTATTGGCGGCCAGGTTGGGGCTGGGAAGACGCATTTGTGTACGGCTATAGTGGGTGAATTCTTAAAGCGTGGAATCAGCGCAAAATATATGCTGTGGCGGGACGAGGCGTTGAAGCTGAAAGCCGTTGTCAATGATGATACGGCATATTCAAACCTGATTAAACCCTTGAAAACCGTTCCTGTGCTTTACATAGACGATTTTTTTCGCACAGGAAACGATGAGACAGGCAGGAAAAAAGCCCCCACACAAGGCGATATCAACGTGGCTTTTGAACTCATTAATTACCGGTATAATAACAACCTGGCGACGGTTCTGTCCAGTGAATTGACTGTCGATCAAATTCTATTTTTTGACGAGGCAGTGGGAAGCAGGATTTACCAGAGAACGAAAGAATACCACTGGGATATTGCCAAAGACCCAAATAAAAATTACAGGCTGAAATAACAAAGGAGGGAACAGTTTGGTTACGCTCTATATCCCCGGCAAGCCGCAGGGCAAAGCCAGGGCTAGGACATGTAAAACCGGGCACAGCTACACGCCGGAAAACACAGTGCTGTACGAAAATCTGATTAAAACTTCATTTCTGGAACGGTATGGAGCCCGGGGAAAAATCAGAACTCAGGGAAAACAAAAGCCTGCGCTGAAGATGGAGATTTACGCGGGATTTCAGATCCCTAAATCATTTTCCAACAAAGACAGGATTTCAGCGTTAAGCGGAGACCTTCTCCCCACAAAAAAGCCTGATTCCGATAATATCGCGAAAGTGGTTGCGGACGCTTTAAACGGGATCGCTTATGACGACGACGCTCAGATCGCCGATTTAACGGTTATCAAGCGGTACACGGAGGATCCCTGCGTAAAGGTAACCATCGCAGAGATCAGCCATGACCTTTGACGAGCTTTGTTCTCTCGCCGGAAACGGGAAGCCTCTTCCCCGTTCCGCGCTTTCTTTAGAGCGCGTTGCATACCGTGGGCTTGCCTGGCTGTATCATGCTTACCGGCGCGGTGCTTTTTCCAAGGACGAAGCCGCTGAGGAAAAAGAAGCCCTTAGGAGAGAGTACGAGGACGCGCAGAAAAAAGAGAAGGACGACCTGAAGTTTCACCAATACGTCGATCAAATCCGTACAGCGCTGGCAGGCTGGTTTAAGAAGGTGGAGCAGAGCGGCTGCCCTGTGTGCAGGAGGCTCATTGAGATTTTGGACGGTAAAATTTAGCCCCGCCGCAAACAGGCGGGAAATAAGGAGTGATTTAGTTGCTTGAGATATGTCCGATAAGCTTAAAAGAGGCCAATGCTTTTGTAGAGCAGCATCACCGCCACCATAAGCCTGTTACAGGGCACAAATTTTCTATTGGCTGCACCGACGGAGAAAAAATTGTGGGCGTTGCCATTGTAGGAAGGCCCGTCAGCCGTTATCTTGACGACAGCTGGACCTTGGAGGTTAACCGGCTTTGCACAGACGGCACACGCAACGCTTGCAGCATGCTTTATGCGGCGGCCTGGAGAACTGCCAGGGCTATGGGCTACCATAAGCTTGTCACTTACATATTAGAAAGTGAGAACGGGGCTAGCCTGAGGGCTGCCGGCTGGAAATGTGTAGGCAGGGCTGGAGGGCTTCGATGGACCGGAAAGCGCCGTCCAAGCGTTGACTTATGTCCCGCACAGATGAAGCTTAGATTTGAAGTCACAGACGGGAACGGAGGGCAAAAGCAATGATTAAACCAAGCAATGACACGGAGCCGGCAGCGGAAAACAGGGACAAAATTATTCTGGACTTATGCGGCGGCACGGGCTCCTGGTCAAAGCCGTACAAAGAGGCCGGATATGATGTGAGGCTGATCACTCTGCCGGAATATGATGTATGCACCTATGCGCCGCCGTTTGAAAATGTTTATGGGATTCTGGCTGCCACGCCGTGCGATGAATTTTCAATCGCAAAGCATTTTCACGGAAAGGGAAACTATACGCATAATTTCAAAGCGGGGCTGGAGGTGTGCTCTGCGTGCTGCAGGATTATACTTACGTGCCGGCCCAGATTCTGGGCGATAGAAAATCCGGCAAACGGACTGCTGAGGCGCTGGCTCGGTGAACCTGATTACACCTTTGACCCCTGGCAGTTTGGGCACAACTATCAAAAGCGTACTGCGCTGTGGGGTAACTTTAATGCTCCGAAGGCCTTTGTCGAAGCAAAGCCGGAAGGAATGAAAAAGTTTTCCATGCTGTTGAGCAGAGAAATTTATCCGGAGTTTTACGGTGTCTATACCCGTCAGGAACGCAGGGCAATCACGCCGCCTGGTTTTGCAAGGGCATTTTTTGAAGCAAACCGGTGAAGGGAGGACAAAGGCAGTGATCATAAAAACTTATGACCAGCTTTTCGATGCAGAAGGAAAGTATATTACCGACAGCAGATACCAAGAGATTCATGTATTGGACAAAATGCTGGCAGAAGCTGAAATTCCACATACTATGAAGCCATTTATGGACGGATTTCAAATTTGTTATCCGGTTGAATCCCCGCCTGATAGAGTAATGGACGCTATAGAACATTATGGAAGTTATGGAAGAGAATCGGATCTACTTGAAATTATGGGCCTTTTAACGCCGGAAGAGCAAGAACATGACAGCGTGCTTGGTTGTTTATCCGCAAAAGATGTTTTTAAAAGAATTGAGCGGCACTGGAAGGAGGCAAACTATGACTGAATTAAAACCATGCCGCGTTGGAAATTATCATCACAACGGAAATCCAATTCACGAATTGTTCCGAGATAACAAAGAACTTTTTAACGTTTGGCAGTCGACGAAAAGCAGGTGTGAAAATCCAAACAGAAGCAATTACCATCGATATGGAGGAAGAGGCATAGAGGTTTGTGATGAATGGCATTCTGCTGAATCTTTCGTAAAATGGGCACTGTCAAACGGCTATCAACATGGGCTTCAGCTTGACAGAATTGACAATTATGGTAATTATTGCCCAGAAAACTGTCGATTTGTCACACCGAAAGAGAACAGCCGGAATCGCAGAAATACAAAATATCTGACGATAAATAGTGAAATTAAATGTGTTTCAGAATGGTGTGAATCTATCAAAATTAGTCCATATACAGTTTATTGGTGGATTAGAGAGAAAGGGATAGAATATGCAGAAAAACGATTATCCGAAATTGCGTGAATGCCCATTTTGCGGGGGGGAAGCGATGATAAGAACCTCCGTATCGCTTTTAATTCCTAAATGTGCCACCGCAATGTGTTACTGCAAAAAATGTAATGCAAATGGGAAATTATTTGAAGATAATAATCACGATGGAACTTTTATATACGAAGCCATCGAAGCTTGGAACAGGAGGACTAAATAATGTTAAAACCCGGAGATAAAGTGAGAATGAATGATAATTATTATGTCAGTGAAGAAAACAAGAACAAAATTTGGGTGGTTAGATCGGAGCCTTGGGAATGCTGCGGCACACAAGTAGTTAGCCTGCAAGGTAAGTCTGGCGGTTATGCTGTAGATGGCTTGGATTTGATGGAGGAGGATTGACAATGTCTGAGTACCTAGAAAGGGATTTAGCATTAAGGACAATAATACAAAAGCAGATAGAATTATGCCCGTTTGGAACATATGGCAGAAAATATGTAGATGGCTATGACTGTGAAAAATTTGACGAGTGGCAAGAGATTATCGATGGAATAGAATCGGTTCCCGCCGCAGACGTTGAAGAGGTGAAGCATGGGAAGTGGGAATATATCGGTACAGACAAAAAGGGGTATGTATACCGATGTTCCAATTGTGCTGGAAGGATTGGATTGGACTATGAAACCAACTACTGCCCCAACTGCGGAGCAAAGATGGATTTGGAGGACTAGCTATGACAAGGGAAAAAGCGATTGAAGTTCTTGAAAATGGTGCATGGTGGGATTTGTTAATCCCTATAACAACCATTGAAGGCGGGAAGTTAGATATCGAATTGCATGAAGCTCTTGATATTGCTATTGCCGCCTTACGCAACGGCTGGATCAGTGTTGAGGACAGGTTGCCGGAAGAATTCGAAGTTGTTTTGTGTATTGTAAACGGAAATCCCGAAACAAATATTACACTTCACAACGCATATCAGCTTGGATCGTGGAACAAGACAGAAGGGTGGATCATTGAAGAATACCCTGTATGGGAAAACGCTGTTGTTTCATGGTGGCAGCCGCTTCCAGAACCGCCTGAGGAGGAATAGTTATGTATGAGGAATTAGTTGAACTGTTGAGAATGCGCGCGGCGCTTATCGATTCTGATCTAGATAATCAGGCCGCCAATGCTATTGAAACATTAGAATCCGAGCTTAACCGCCTAAAGCGTGAAAGAGATCAGGCAATAAAAGACCTCCGTCATAAGGACGTTTGTGATATCTGTATTGGATCATTAAACGAATTAGAAGGCTGTAACTGTGAATGTCTGGACTGTAAGCTTAAGTGTCGGTGCAGAAACTGCATAGATGAAAGCTTGTGGCAATGGCGCGGCGTTCAGGAGGAGAACAATGGATAGATTGACGTTTGAAGGAAATTTTTGCGATATAGCAATGTGCCGGGAGATAACGGGAGGTAGTTTCTGTGAGGACGGATACTGCTCTCAGCGTAAAGTATGGGAACGTTTAAAGGCTTATGAGGACACAGGCCTTGAGCCGGAAGACGTTATGAAACTGTCTGAAATGATCGAGAAGTTAAGAAAAGAGGTAAATCATGAGTGACTGGCAAATATTACTTTTAGGCTATTTTTTAGGCGCACCGTTAGGCTTCTTGCTTTGTTCCGTTCTGGTGGCAAGCAAAGACCCGCCAAAGCCGCACACTACTTGTAAGAACTGCGTACATAGAAACAAGAAGGAGTGCCCTTTTTCCCATATCGAATGTGATGTGACCGGAGATTCTATTTTCTGGCATACTAACAAACAAGATGACTTCTACTGCAAGGAGGCTCAGGACATTGGGCTGGCCACAAAGCGGAAATAGGAAAAGCTGTAAGGGGTGTATCTATAATAGACCTCTAACTTTTGAAGGTTCCGGGCAGCAACGCTACTGCCTATATTGCTATGATACCGGTAAGCCTAGAGGCTGTCCGCCGGAGAAGTGTGATAAAAAGACTGTCAGGAGGTTGAAAAATTGACAAAGAAGGAGTTTCTAAATCAATATCTAAACGCCGAAAAAGAAATCGGAATCAAGCTTGACCAAATAGCCAGGCTCAGAGAACTATCAACAAAAACAACCCAAACTTTAACCCCTGACAGAGTAAAAGGCAATTCTGAAAACCGCCTGGAATCCTCTGTATCAAAAATTGTGGATATAGAAAGAGAAATCGGGGCTTCTATTGATCAGCTTGAAAGAACCCGCTTGCAAGTGGAAAGCGTCATTAATTCTGTCCCTAACGTGAACCAAAGAAACGTGTTGAGGTTAAGGTACATAAGTGGCATGAAATGGGAACAGATAGCTGTAAAACTAAATTATGATTATAGATGGGTGCTCAGGCTTCACGGCAAGGCACTAAATAAAATAGCCATAGAAAGCCACTCTTGACTTATTGTATCATTAAACTAAAGAAAGTTTATGTAATACGACCTCCAAACAGCCGTAGCGCGGACGGTAATAATATCCGCGCTGTATTTCTGGCAGGATAAACGGTTAAGTCGCAGGCCTCATGAGCCTTGAGGAGCAAGTTCAACTCTTGCGCCAGGAACCAATTAGAACCCGTCTCGCCTCTCAACGATGCGTACCATGACGCACAGATGCCAAAAAGTCCTAGGCTTTTCATGTTTCCGTGGTCTACCTGAGCACAGGCGTGGCGGAGACACATACTTAACAGGCGTCTTACGAATTCCTCCCACCTATCCGGGAATTGATAGTAGTTTGACGCCTTATAAACTGCGGGGCCGCTCCCCTCCGACAGCCGGACGGAATACAGACCGATAGCAACTGTGACACGACGGAGAGCAACGCCGGATAGTCCACAATGAGAGGACGGCAGACACGCCGCCAACATACCTAGAGAGATGATAAGATGCGTGTCAGTTTTGAACATTTTTCAGCCCTTTTGCTATTAGCGGAGGGCTTTTTTGATACCAAAGCAGGAAGTGATTTTTATGTACTGCCCAAGAGATGGAAGGTGCGTTTTTGACGGCTTCAAGACGGCGGAAAAGCATATTTGCGCCTTGCCTAGATGTCAATATCCCCGTGAACTAAAACAGGCCTTACAGAACCGCATAGCCAATATTTTAGGACAGCCACAGGGCAGAACCAGGCGGGCGCGGGAGCTTGAAATCCTCAGAAATGAAATTGTTAAGTTGAATTTGTAAAGCGGTGGTGGTATGGCGAAACATTTAACCGATAGAGAAAAAAAGAAAATCATTGCGGACTATGTAGAATTGGAAAGCTATAATGCCGTAGCAAAAAAGCATAATGTATCTGCGACAACGGTAAAAAACACGGTCTTAAAAAATAATGAAAGTGTTAAAAAGTGCGAACAAAAAAAAGAACAGAATACCGCTGATATTCTTGAGTTTATGGACAAGAAAAAAGATGATGTGTGCAGCATTATTTCTCTTTATCTTTCTGAACTTCAAAACTCCGATAAGCTTCAGCGGGCAAGTATTCAGAGTATTGCCACATCACTGGGTATTGTTATTGACAAATTTACGAAAGACGCGCAGAAGCAGTCCGATACCTCTCTTTTTGACGCTATAGCGAAAGCAGCGGGAGGATTCAAAGTTGAGTAAAGAAATAGTGTGGGGGCAAAAGCAGCGGAAGATTTTAAACGCTCCTTATTCCCATTGCTTAGAAGTTAATGAGGGGACACCGAGGTCAGGGAAAACAACCGTCAGCGTTTCCCGCTTCGCTTGGTATCTTTGGAACACCCCGGACCTAAACCATATGGTTTTAGCATATAACCAAGAACAAGCTTTTAAGCTGGTAATGGACTGTGACGGCTTCGGACTGCTTCATATTTTTAACGGAATTTCCAGAATGAAGCATGATGATTTCGGAGATCACCTGGAAATCGAGACGATGAAAGGAATAAAACGCGTTTACTACAAAGGCGCTGGTAAAGCGGACAGCCATAAATCATTCACCGGAATGTCTTTAGGAAGCGTTTACTTCTGCGAAATCAATCTTCTGCATATCGACGCAATACAGGAAGCTTTCCGCCGTACTTATGCCTCTAAGATAAGATGGCATATCGCTGATTTAAACCCTCCTGCTCCCAGCCACCCAGTAATCTCTGAGGTGTTCAACATACAGGATACCAAATGGACCCACTGGACCATAGACGACAATCCCATTATTACCCCGGAAAGAAAGGAAGAAATCCGAAAAACCTGTTTAAAGAATCCCTATTTATACAAACGCGACTGGCTCGGCGAGCGGTGTATCCCGCAAGGGGTTATTTATTCCATGTTTGACCCGCAGCGCCATATTCTCAGTTATATTCCGGACAGCGAAAGCAAAATCGAAATGTATTTCGCTGGTGACGGCGGCCTCTCGGACGCTACCTCGATTGGCTGCTACGTGGTGACCCGCACCATGCAGAACCAGTTCAAACTATACCGTGTCGCCGGGTGGTATTATTCCGGAACAGACGTTGGAATCACAAAAGCAATGTCGGTACAGGCCCGTGAAATCTGCGGCAGTTTTATCCCCTACTGCCGCCAGCTTACAAGTATGAGGGAATCCAGTATTAAGATAGATCCAGCTTGCAAGGCGTTACGCGCTGAATTTGATCTGCTCGGTTACTATACAGACCGCGCGGATAACAACGCCAGGGACATTAAAGGAGCCAGAAAAGGGATTGAGGTTGGTATTGAATATCTGCAAAGCAGTATTTCAGACGGGCGCTTCTATCTCGTGGAAAACGACAGGTTTGGACATCTGGATTTTTTAAAGGAGATCGGAATGTATTGCGTAGATAACAACGGCAATCCCGTTGACGCATATAACCACGCAATGGACGAAACCCGTTATGCTCATAATTACTTCTATAAAAACTATGTTATATAAGGCGGTGAGCCAATGCTGGAAAAACTAAAAGAGAGGGTGAAAAACTGGATGCAGAAGACCGGAGCCGAAACAGGCTTGTCAAAAGAGTTCAAAGATATTTTCGAGGTTGGAGGCGTACCTGCTTTTAACCAATTTTACTATTTCGGTATTTTTATCTGGAAGTATTTGTACAAGGGGTTTTACAGTCCTTGGCACAGAATACTAGCTCCTACTATTGAAAACCCGAGAAACCGGCGCGACCTAGAAAGAATGGACGTCGCAAAAGCTGTAAGCTCTGAACTAGCCGGCCTGATCTGGAGCGAACAATGTGAGGTGCATGTTAGTCAATCGGACAGCGAGGAACAGCCGCTGGAAGAGTTTGTCCATGATGTTTTAACAAAAAACGGATTTTGGACAAAAATGCAGGAACATATTGAGCAGGTGCTCGCATTAGGCGGCGGTGCTATTAAGGCATGGTACGAGGTTAAACGGGACGGCGCGGGAAATGAAATCCCCGAAAGCGGAGGAATACGGCTGGG
>ERZ859894.226-NODE-226-length-34907-cov-2.913893_pt1 | contig 34907 bp, 29 predicted proteins | sample MGYA00510117_ERZ859894 | MGnify/ENA primary metagenome ERZ859894 (study PRJEB30046, sample SAMN00715164) | human gut metagenome | study: EMG produced TPA metagenomics assembly of the A metagenome-wide association study of gut microbiota in type 2... | reverse complement strand
CTTGCCCCGCCGCTTCCGGCGCTTTTCTTCAGGGTTTTCGTCTGCCGCCATATCCATCATTTCCATACGGAATTCCTGCCTCCTCTATATCAGAATCCGAATCCAAAGTCATCTGCAAAGGCAATGTCCATGATGACAGGCTGCCTCCACTGCTCCAGACCGCTTTCTTCGTCATAAACCACAAGGTAATACTGCTTGTCCTTGTCGTATTTCTTATTCTTGAATGTGAAACGCATCCGGAAGATACGCTTCTGTGCATTTTCCTCGCGACTGTCCGCCACATAGCTGTTTTCGTTCGAGATTTTCTCATTGTCTTCCGAGAGGAAGAAAATGCGGTATTTTGCCGCTTTTACAGTATCACTGACGGCATCCGACTGGATAAAGTCCATGGAAGTGATCAGGTTCGTAATCTTATGGACGATGCTGACCAGCGCAATCTCTGCATTCTTTGTTTCCATGTGGCCGCGTTCCATCTTAAACTCCAGCACCGGTACCAGCATTTCCTGCGGTGAGGAACCGCCATGCACATAGTTAGCACCGCCTCCGGCCACCTTAAAGACATTGCTGCTGACAGGATAGGACACCACCTTGCTGTCCTCATTCCCCAGAACGCGTCCCATGCTCATATGGTCGATGCCGTCATCTTCCAATGCCGCCTTGGACACAATAAATCTGCGATTGACAAATGCTTTTTCCGCGTTTTTCCCGGAAATCTTGTCACTTTCTGTCAGCTTATCACGCTTGTAAATAAAGCCATGATCGGCAGTGACGATAAAATGATAGGTGTTGCCGCTGACAGAGATTCGATGAATCAAGTCCATGATTTCCTGAACGGCCTCCTCACACGCATTAAACACCTCATCCTCGGTATTTGCCTTGTCTCCGCGCGCGTCAATCTGATTATGATATACATAGATAATCTGACGCTTTGTCAGCACATCTCGCAGCTCTGCCACTTTCAAATTTTTGATATCATCGAACTGTACACAGACACTATCCGGGTTATAGCTTTGCAGCACCTGCTGCCGACCTGCCAGATTATCGCAAAGGATACCATCTGCCAGTACCTGAAAATTATCCGTCATTTCCAGTGTCTTATGCGGCAAAAGTGCTGCCATACCGAGCCTCGTATAAGACGGAAGAACACTCAACTGTACAGAAAGTTTTGCCGTGCATTTCGGGTCATCCTGCATTCGGGCAAACAATTCCTGTCCGACCTCGTAACGCATGGCATCCGAAATGATGACCACGGTGCGTTCTTTGGTATAGCGCAGGTTGGCATTGTAAAACTCCCGCTGCAACGGAATTGCCGAAAATGCGGCATCCTGCTGGATTCCAGCATTCCAGGCAGGGAGCAGGCAAGCCAGATATTCGTTTGTGTAGATATTTTCCACCAGTTCCCGAAGCGGCTCAAAGCTTTCCGTGCTCTCCAGCTGGTCGTAATAATAGTAGAATTTCCGATACTGCTGATCCATATTGTAATCCGCAGCAAGATATCGGTCGATGATTGACTTTAAGCCATCTGCGGCATGGTAATCCGCTTCCTTCACCATGCTGTATGCACTGGAAAGCATCTGATAGGTTTTCCCGGTCTTTCTGCCAAAGTGCATTTTAGCCCGCTTTTCACAGAGTTCCGGAATGGTAAATCCGTTTACGATTGCGCCGATATCTTCCGAAACAAGTCTTCCAATGATCCACTTTACCAGCACCTGATCCACGGCAAGGAAAGTGTCGCACTCCACCAAATCGTCCACTCGCATTCCTGCAAATGTCGAAAGAGCATTCAGCCCTTTGGCAACGTGCGCCGACAGAGCGTCGGTACAGGACGCTGTTCATCAGGCTATCGAGAAATGCGATGATATTGCCGGACTTGTAGGAGACAAAGCTCTTCCATGCTGCCGGAAGCTCTGCCTGCACATATCGCCCAGTATAGGTAACGAACAATGTTACCAAAAGCCGTTCCAAACTCGGCTTTGTATCAGTGTGTCCGAAATGCTGCTCACAGAGCTGCCAGAATGCAAACAGCAGATCGTATTTTTCAAACTCCTGCAAGAAAGCATTGTCCACCAGCTCGCCATCCGTCAACACGATGCGCACGACTTCCTCAAAAGAGCAGGTACGCGCCTTGCAGACTGCACTCAGTAGACCGACAAGGATATTTTCTTCATTAAAATTCTCGATTTCCAAATCATAGAACCGCTGAGTACGCTCTTTATTGGCGAAAAACTTGATGTGCTTTTCAATAACCGGCTTGTACTTCTCCTCGATACCGAGGTCAACCGACAGCAGGGAGGCACGGTCAGCAAAGAACCGTCTGGAATACAGCATTGTATCCTCCAGATGGTTGTCCCTTACATCCGGCTTCGGAAACGGTGCATAAATCAGATAATTCGTGGTCTTATCCACACGCTCCAGAAAATACTTTGTATAGAACTGGTTATCCGGCTGGAGATGGTAGACCTTCGCATTCTGAAGCTCTACCGTCTCCATATCCTCGGCAAATTCTGACTTGTCATCATACCAAAAAACCAGTTTCCGGGTCTCCCCGGTAAATTCCGCATTCAGGCGGTCTATAATTTGTTTCAGGTTCAATTCTGCCATATCAATTTCCTTTACTTGATAGATTCCGCCCTTTGGGGAATATCATACAGGCAGTTACGCCTTGATCCGGTTGTTGCCTGTGATGCTGCTAATATAATCGTCAATATCCTGCACGATGCAATGATCCCCCATTGTGTGCAGTGATTCAAAATACTTTGTGATATACCCATAGATGCCATACTCTTCAAAGGTTTTCGCCACATCCGCACCGGAAAGCCCTTTGAAATGACGGTACCGCTCCATGCAATAAATCAAGAAATTGGATTCTTTGCTCATCGCTCACGCCTCCTCCGGGTAATCATAGGAGCCTGTCAGAAGTTCATCTTGATACATGGTATACAGCGTCATCGGGCTGTAATGCCACAATTTTGATTTTTCATCCGAAAGCTCCTGATAGAGCTTGGACTGATAAAAGCGGGAAATCGCTTTTTCATCATCCACATTGCTGTTTTTTGTAATCTGTTCGATGATGGGCGGCACAATGATTGCAAGCATTGCGCTGAACTGATCTTCGTTCATACAAGCTCCCTCCCTTCAAAATGCAAGTATTGCAGGGACTTTTCAGTTGCAAACACCAGCTGGTTGAACAATTTCCGAATCTTGAGTGCCGCCAGTGTTTGTTCCTTATCCAACACTCCGGTCATATACAGGGTAATGGTGCGGTACACATCATCATTTGCCACAGCACCATAAATCAGGTCATGCTGCTTTCCCTGATAGGTTCCCTGACGGTTCTCGGCTACAAAATCCAGCCACGCTTCATCTGGGCTGTCAAAGCGCAGCAAACTGCACTCCTTGAAAGCCACTGCTTCCTCTACGGAATAGATATTCAGCGTAGCAACTCCTGTTTTGCGGCGGTCAGTGACCTTTTGAGCGAAGTTCACTGCCTGATCGCGGTTGGTGGTGGTATAAAATCCAAAACCGAAGTCCAGATAGCGATTTTGCCGGATAAGTTTCGGCTGTTCTACGATAACATTGCTTCCGTGGTACAAAATCATTGCAAACGCCTCCTGTTCCTCTTATTTCTTCTCTTTCACCATGATATTCTTGCTGTCCGCCAGCACCTCATAGAACTTGCCGTCCTGGGCGGTCTGAAGCTTACGGTAGTTGACCTTTACGCCGTCATCGAGGTCAAGCTCGATACGGGAAAGTGCCAGATAGCTGATTTTCTCATAATATTCCCGACATTCCTTCAGCTGCTTGGCGAGTTTATCCTTTCGCCTGGAGGCTGCTGCCACTTCGCGGGCATTCTCGCTGTGATCCATCATATCCTGCATCCGGTCAATCTCGGATTCATACACACGCTGCATCTTGAGCAAGTAATCAATACACAGGTTGCCGATGGTATCCGGCGTGTAGCGGTGCAGATAAATCAGTGCCTTAAAGCCGTTCTGCTTGCCGCTGTCAAACAGCCAGTAGATTGGACGCTTTCCGGAGCCAGTGACAGAATAGGTCTGGCAGTGATCCTTGAAGAAATCGTTCAGGAAATAGTTGCGGATGATCTCCCGGCTGGTGGTGCCCTTGTTGCCCAGTGCTTTGGCAATGTAATCCAGGTTTGCTTCCAGCGTATCCGCACCGTACACCACCTTCAGCCAGTCGCACAGGCGGGCGACAATATCATCGTCCAGATATTCTTCATCGGTGATGGGGATGACATTATCTTTGTCCGGGAAGAACATCTCGTCTACCACAACACCTTCATTGCGGTATGCACGCTCCAGTTCCTCTGCCGAAACCGTTCCGGGACGGTCGTTCAGCTTGTCCACAAACGCCTGCAAAGAATACGGCTCTCCTGCAAAAAGCAAACCATCCTTATAAATAGAGTAGCGCCCAAACATACAGCCCACGGCATAGCTGAGCAGGCTCTTGATGTCTCGCTGCAAGTCAGCCTTGCGCACAGTCACATCTTTATCTTCCACTTCCGGGGTCAGCTCATCCTGTAAGCCGTAAATGTCGATAAAAACGCGGTTCAGCTCTTCCTCGTTGGCTTTCAGTCGATTAAAGCGGTCATCGCATTCTTCCTGCCACTGAGCAAAAGCCTCGGAAATCGTGGAAACATTACGGAGCAATGGGTGCTTCTTAAAGTCCCAAGAAACCTCAAAAGAGTCCCACTCTGTGTTACTGCCATCAATGCAATGTTTAACACGCTCTACTATACTATCCAAAGAATCCGACTCTATCAGTGGCAACTTCCTAAGATATCCAGATTCAAATCCCATCGAAGGTGAGAGAATCTTTAACAGTGAAGCGGCTATTTTGGAGTTCATAAATCCAAGTAAATAGTATTTCGTCTTTTCATTATTGCAAAACAGTCCATATCCACTGTTAGAATATAAAAATCCTACCGGGCAAAATCTAAATGAGGTCTTCTCTGTTCCAATAACAGTCCAAGTCAATGCAGAGCTGAATATATAATCCAGATTATAGTTATGTGAACGTATCCTGCCCGTCTTTTCATCTTTGAAATTCTGAATTTCAAACCCATCATTTTCCCAGTTTACTACTGTATCATTATTGCCGTACCATTTTCTCTGTTCCCCTCCCTTAGCAAACGGGAACCATTTCTTTCGGCTCTCAACAGCTTCTTTTCTTGACGAGATATTAATCCCAAATTTGTTACGGTTCACCTCAAACCAAAGTCGAATGAATCTATCATTATTTGCGGTTGCCATACCAACGCGAGGTTCCGAAACATCACCAACTAAATGTGACTTTTTAAATGCCGATAAAACAACATCTGATGCCCAGTATGCAGTATAAGGTGTCCCTTGAATTTCTCTTAGTTGTTCATTTGTTTTATTAAAACGGTGTTCACCAGAAATAAACATCGCAGCTTTTGCTGCTTCATTTTTCCCGCCAACTAATTGAACAAAGGTGCTATTATAATTTGAGAAATAGTCATTGCAGAACACAAAGCTGCTTGTCTGAACAACTTCTCCATTTATCTCATCAAATGCATGTGGTCCTAAATGTGCCAAATTTATCAGTTCTTTGTTTAATAGTTTATCGCGTAAATTCTCATAACTTGCAAGAAACATCCATGCATGCTGTGTTATCATCGCTTGATAACCACTCACTCGCGTCATCAAACCACATCGTTCAATAAAGACTGCAAAGAGATCCACTTTACTATCAGGATAATTTGCTTTAACAAAGTCATTCACTTTAGGGCTTAAATTACTTATAGCTGCATACGGTGGATTCGTAACAGTCACCCAATATTTTCGTGCTATTGTCTCGCCGATATCAATGAGCCGATTCAGCTGTTCAGCGGTATCTTCCACGCCTACGCTGTCCATGCTGATCTGACCGTCAGTATCCTCCGCTGCCACAAACCGACGCAGCAAATCCCAGTTATAGCTCTCCACATTCAAGATAGAGCCATACTCCTTGGCATCAGTCAGGGTGTCCAGCAGTCCTTCCAGCTGCATTTTAGCAGCATTCTTCTCGATATCGTCCATCCCCGCACCAAAATACTTGAGGTGCGCACGGTTGATGCTGTTACTCTCCTGAATGGCATAGACATGGCAAGTGTTCTCGCCGTTGAGGATACGGCGGTTATACTGCCGTGCTTTCATCATCACGGCGAAGTACGCCAGCTGATAGGCACGGTCATCAATGTCCAGACCGTAGATGTTGTGTTCCAGAATGCTCTTTGCAGCATCACGCTGGCTGTAACCGGCACTCTCGTAAATCTGCATCAGCACATCAAAGGCGTATACCAGGATATGACCTGAACCCATGCAGGAGTCGATGAGCTTGATATCTTCCGGGTTCAGGGCTGCGTACTCCTTACGAATTTCAGCCAGCTTTGCCTGCACCTCTGGCTCCTGCTGTGCCTCTTCCAGATAGTATTTCCAGTTTTCTTTCAGTCCGCAGTCCGGGTGTCCTTCCACCCACAGACGGCCAAGGCTGTTTTCCACCATGTAACGAACGATCCAGTCTGGGGTAAACAGCTGAGTTACGGCAGGGATTTCCTCTTTGGTGATCTTACCGTTCTTTGCAAAGGCAGCGGCCTTCGGCTCGGTATTGTAATACTGGTACAGCCAGCCGATGATCTCCACCTGACCACCGCGCACGATGTTGAAATCATCCTCCGGGATATCGTGGATCAGATGATAGACCACGCCATCCTGGTCAATGACGGACAGACTGAGCAGCAGCTCGGTGTAGTTCTTTGTCTTTTCAAACAGAGCAGGCAGAATCTCGTTCAGGACGTTGCACTGCTTCAGGAACAGGATACGGAACACCTCGTCCAGTTTGTTGTCCTGCTTCAGCTGGAAAATCTGAGCTTCTTCCTCCGCAGTGAAAGGAAGCTCTGCGTCAAACGGTGTTGTGACCAGATCAGGCTCCAGCTTTCCACTCTCGGAAGAGAGAACCCGGATATGGGAAGGCAGATAGTCATTGACCTCCATGAAGCGGATTGCAATCAGGCGGTTGAACCATGTATAGGCAACCTCCTCGATCACATACTGATATGCGGTTTTGTAGTCGGTATCCTTTTCCTTCTGCTGGATGACCTCTATCAGCTTGTCACGCTGGCGCACGGCCTCGCCGGAAATCGAATACGGTTCTGCGGTGCCGATATCGAAGAACTGAGTGCCGTCGAAGCTCTGCGGCAGCGGCTTGGCAATGCCGTCCTCCGTAATACCGATCAGGCGGGCATCATAGCTGACATCTGCAATCAGCTTGTTCCGCGCCCAGATCGCAAAATTCTTTATGGCTGTCTTGTTCATGGAGCCAATCCTCCTGTCATTTATAGTTCAATGTTGACGATTGTATCTTCGTCCATCTCTTTCAGCAGGTTTTCACGCAATGCAGCAAGGTATTTATCAACATCATCCTTGCTCTCCAGCCGCCACGATGCAGTCTTGGCAACTGTCTTAATGGAGACGTTCTTCGTGGTGCGCACCTTATATACCGGCTGCGGTTCTGCGACCTTTTCTTCCGGTTTCACGGCCTCGCCGCGCTTCTTCGCCTCTTCTTCCTGACGCTTGCGCTCTGCCTCGGCCTTTGCCGCTGCTTCCTTCGCAAGGCGAATGTCCTCTGCGTTCATCTCATTGAGCAGGCGCAGCTTCAGTGCCTCCGCCTTATCTGCATAACTGCGCAAAGTGGAGACATTGTTGCAGTGCTCCGCACCGTCCATGATCTCCTTAAACAGTTCCAGATAACGGTTGAACTTCGCATCCTTATAGGGCTTGGTGTTCAGCACTTCAAAGACACGGTTCCGATCCTGATTGATGGAATCCTTGACCGGCTCTGCCTGCTCTTCCAGAATGCGCATATAGCAGTTCATAAATTTCTCGCGCAGCTCCGGCAGCTTCGGAATCTCCTTGTAAGGCTTCGCCATCCGGACGATGGTGCGCATCTTAGCCACCACTTCTTCCAGTTCTGCATCCACGATGTAGGTCTTGCTGTCCTCGTAGATATTCAGCATATCCAGCGCACGGGTGAAGATAGTCAGCTGTTCACTGCCAAAGAAATCACGGATAGGCTCATAGTCCTCGCCAAAATCCATCAGATCGTCCTGCTCGTCAAATACGGTCTTAAAGAATTCCAGCGGAGCCTGAATCTGTACCAGTGCGGAAAGCCGCTTCTTGCCCTTTTCCAGAAGTTCTTTTCCTGGATAGGTGTAATTCTCATATTTTGGTTCCAGCCGCTCAATCTCGGTGATTCGATTCTCGCAGTAATGCTGGAAGTTCTTCATGATGGTATCTTCGTCATCGGCAGGCGGTGCCACCTTGAACAGCTCTTTCATCACGGTGCGGACGGCCTTTTTCTGGTTTTCCGGTACCCGCACGCGCACTTCCGTCAGCAGCTTATCCACGAACTGCTTCTTCGTGATATAGCCGATGATTTCTTCTTCGGAACGGTTGTTCAGATTGACGCTCTCACCGTTGACCGTAAAGGACAGATCTCCACGCTTAAAGAGACGTGCCACCAGCCAATGGATGTCATCTTCCACAAAGCCATAGGGTGCTTTCATAAAGCGATCCTTGATGGTTTTCATAGAAGTTTTCATATGCATCCGAGAATTGCCCGCCACAAATTGCAGCACATCATCCAGCGCGTGAACATTGGATTCTCCGGTATCTCCCAGTGCCAGCGACAGCTGATTGCTGGTCTTGAACATCTTCCGGATGTCTGCTTCGCCCATCGCTGCGTCGATGTAGGACAGCTTGTGGTAAACCGTCTGCACCAATCTTCCGATTGCCTCGTTAATGCGGCTGGTCACTTCCTTGCCGGAAGTGTGCAGCACATCGCCATTGACATAGATGGTAGCCTCTTTCAAAGCTTCCGTCAGGTAAAGCTTGGCGTTACCGTTGCGTTCCCGCATCTCCACGCGCTTTGCTTCTTTAATGGTCTCATACTTGGCAAGCTGCACAGAAGTATTCTTGCGCAGGAACCGCTCAATTTTCAAGTATGCCCGCATTTCCGTCAGGAACGCATCATCATTCGGCAGAACCACAAGGACTTCCTTGCCCTGACCAGAGAGCAGGCGCAGCGTACCATCATCGGTGCCGCCCTCATACCACGGGGTCAGCACACGGAGGCCGATATCGTAATTCTGGTTTGCCTTATAGGGGCGGTCATCCACTGTCTGATTGAAGGAGAACGCATACCGTCCACTGAAGCTTGGGTACTGATACTTCTTGTTGGAGAAAATGTCCTCATAGATCATCTCGGCAATCTTCGTGATGACCTCCGGCATCTCCACATTTTCTTTTTCGATTTCGTTGTTGATCTCCTGTTCCTCATCGGTCAGAAATACATAGATGGAGCCGTTCTTCTGAATCAGCATCTGGCGCATCAGCACTTTCAATGCATCTTCCACCTGTGCTTTCAGAGAGATACGGTCATCGTCAATGCTGGTAATCATCAGGCTGACGATGTTGTCCACGTTGGCTTCGATCTCCAGAACATATTTAATCAGGAAAAGGGTCTTCAACACATTGATTGCAAAGACATCTTTTTCCTTCTTTTCCGGGTTGATGTAGCTGTTGTCATAAGCGCGGATGATCACGCTGCTGTGGCTGTGGTCGAGGAAGTTCTCCAATGCATCATAGAACCGATAGAACGGCACGATTGCCCCCATCTCATCGTCCATCAGCTGCATGGCAGACTCTTTGAACAGAGCCAGCATGGAACGTTCACCTTCGGACAGGTGCTTGCCGGATGCACCGTGGGTACGAATGCTGGTCAGCACGCTGGCAAGCAAGTTAAACTGGTACGGAACAAAAGGATAAACCTCTGCAAAATCTTCTGCGTTGGCGTACAATTTTTTCTCCACACCGTCATTGAAGACAATCAGATTTTTGATGATGGTTGCTTTCTGGTCATAGAGCAGACGCAGGCTCTGTGCTGCGGTCTCAGTCTTATCCAGAATACGCTTTTTGATAACAGCGTCTACATTGGCAGAGGACAGAGAAAGGCGTGTATCGAAACGTCCCTGAATCTTGGAGAAGTCGTTACCCTTCACCTTGGTAATGGAGTCGATATCCTGCTGGCTCGTTACGATTACCCAAGCCTTACCCATGCATTCCTTGCCCAGTTCTTCCGTCACTGTCTGAAGGTTCAACATCAGCTTGGAATCATCGCCAATGTACTGACCGATCTCATCCACAAGGAAAACAACATGGTGGTTATTGCCTTTTTTATCAATATAGGACTTTACACGCTTGGCGAAATCCTCAATGCTGATCTGGTAGCTCTCGGTTGCTTTCTCGCACCAGTTACGGGCAGCTGATTCGCTCATGAAATCCATGTCTGAAAGAACATCGACAACAGAATCCTGAATGAAATCGAAGTCCTGACGAGAGCTTTCCCACGGATCGCCATACTCTTCTTCAAACTTTTCCTTAAACTCTTCAAAACGACCTTCCTCGGAAAGCCTACGCTCCAGGTCGGCAAGGTGCGGCATGGAACCGCAGAAGCCCTGCATCTCATTGAATACCTTCAGGAACACGTTCACAATGGCATCTTTATTTTCCTTGCCATTAGAATCGCTTTTGGAATCAATGTTGAAAAGAATCACATCTGATGGGGTGTTTGCTGCCAGCTGCATATCTGCCAGCACCATCTGATTGGTAATCTTCTGATCTTCGATAAAGTAGTCGATGGCATGTTTGTCTCCGACCTGTTTATTCTGAAGCAGATAGGACAGAATTTTCAGGAAATGAGATTTACCACTTCCAAAGAAGCCAGAAATCCAGACACCCATTTTCGGTGTGGTTCCCTGAACACCTTTTTTATATGCTGCAAAGAAATCCGCAAAATGACGCTGAAGCTCACGGGTCACAACATACTCTTCCAGCTCCTGCGCCACATTTGTCTCTTCACCCTGACCGACAATGATAACGCCCTGTATCTCACGGTCAATTTTCTTTCGGAACATGTCCTTGATCTGCATAACAGTTTCCTCCATCCATTACTTTACCAGTCGGAATGCCCGGTAATAGTTATCGTCTTTAATCTCATTGAACAGGATCAGCTCCTGCTCATTATAGGTTCCCGGAAAGAACATCACGACCGGACAGCGCACAAACGCCTGGTGCAAGTTGTTAAGCACCTTGTGGGAGCGCAAAATCGGATAGCACTTGCCGATACCGGTCAGGAACACAACTGCATTCTCCGGCGTATGTTCTTTGATATATTGCACGATCAGGCTGTCATCGTCATTCACCTTCATGGAGTTGGTCACCGCCTTGACGATACGCTCGATTCCTCGCTTTTTTTCAAAGTCATAGCACTTTTCCATGAAGTTTTTCTTTTCCAAAAAGTCAATGATGATATCATACAGGTCAAAGACCACAAGCTCAAAATCATCATCGCCCCGGTCGTTCTTATTTTTCAGATACTCTACACGCTCCCGAACTTCCAGTTCCTTTTCCGGTGGATAATCAAACACCCAATAGTTGACCTCATTTGCGCGGCCTGTTCCTTTTCGGAAAGATGGCTTATGGATTGCAAGCTCCATCTCATCCAGTCTTTGGCTTAAATCCATTTCATCTTACCCCCGTCAGTGTTTTTACCATGATGCCAAGGTCATGGTCATAAAGCCAATGCTCAAATGCAATATCAAGAATTGGCTTCAGTATTTTTCTTGTGCTGTTTGCCCGGTTGCTTTCTAAAAGCCCAGCTTCATAAAGCTGCGTTTTATAGCAGGAGCCGAGGCGGTGCAGCGTATAGTCTTGAAGAGAAGCCACTTTCTCACTCTGTTCCTGCTTATTTTTGAAGAATATCCGGATATCTGCATCCGTCAGCTCGTCGGAACCAAGAATCATTTTTTCCCGCACTACTTCATACACAAAATCAAAGAACAGCGTGTCATGCAAAAGAGCCGCAGTCAGCACAAATAATTTTTGTGTAGCAAGATCACTGCTCAGAAAGATTGGGTAAAAGCTTTCATCTAATGTCTTGATACGGGCTGTTACGGTAGAATAAATCTGCTGCGCTCGTAGTTTTGTCGGTGCGCCATAGATGTTTGTCTCTTCATTCAACTTTTTAATGTCTGCAAAGCTCTTACCCTCGCTCAAAAGCTGCACGGTTTTCCGAAATTCCATGAACCAGAACGAAAATTTCACTGCTCCGGCACTATACGGTTTTCTTTCCATCTTCGTTCTCTCCATTTCCGGATTTTGTTTTAATGTATCTGCCGCTTTTGATTCTGGCATCCTTCGGCTTTTCGGCGTTAATAGGAATGACCCACTGATGGCCTAAACGCTCGGCACCATCAATTCGCCCTTCCGTGCATAATGTCTGTACTCTCCTTGTGCAGATTCCCCATTTTTCAGAAGCCTGCTTAATCGTCATGAAATCCATACGGAACCTCTTTTTCGATGTCTAAAGTCACTCGCAGCAAGTTAAAATTTCTCATTTATATTCTACTCCAAGAAACGAACAAAATCAATCGAAAGTTCTTCCAAATTTTGAACGATTTTTTTAGAACCCACTCTTCTGCAAGCAGGGCTTTCGTGACACGAAAGCGATTTTCTGCTTGTTGGGGAAACTCCCCAATCCCCTTAGAACGCTGCCTGCGGCATCGGGCTGCGCATCCGTTCCGGATGCTTTAACGGCAGTTCCTGCCAAAGAAAAAAGCCCGGTGCAGCATGAGCATTACGCCCACACTGCACCGGACAATCCATCATCGACTGCTTTGTCTATTTTCTTCTTCCTGCCGCACTTCCTGCTCATGCAGCTGCTCTTTTTTCTGCTCGTCCTCTTTCAGGATTTCCTGCACAATCTTCTGTGCCACAAGCCAATCCTGCATTTCCGATTTGGTCTTGCGGTACTCTGCATAGGAGCTTTTCTTTCGTTCCAGAAGCATCGCATACTCTGCGTTCAGCTCGCTGATGCGCGGGAGCTTTTTGTCAGAACCGTTCTCTTTCTTATAGGCATCAAACGCCTTTTTTGCTGCGCTGCGCAAGGCCAGCGTATCCCGATGGGCTTCATAGAACTCCCGATTGTAGCCAGATGCTTTATACTCAGCAAAAACATCTTTTGCCTTGGCATAATTGATTAGATGCTTCCGCAGCACCGACACTTCCGACATCCGTTCCTCATCTGCTTTTACAGATTCCAGCAGCGCATCACATTTTTCAGAAATTCCATCTGCCTTTTCTTTCAGCTCTGCATAGCTCTTGATTCCATGCTCTTCCATGAACATCATAGCTTTTGCCATCTGTTTCAGATTAAAGACTTTCGCCCAACGCGCATACCCCGCACCTTTGCCTGCCTGCATTTTGGCACGGACATCAATAAGGAACGACAGCTCCGCCTTCTGATGCACCTGCGCAGACCGTGCGCTTGTGCGGGTTTTCTCTGCAAATTTGCTTTTATGAATCGCATTCCCGGCAAGCACCTCGCAAAGTTCTTCAACTGAATAGCCCTTGCCGAGAGAGCGGAAGCGGGCAAATCTGGCATGGCCTTTTCCCCGCAGGGCAGGCTGTTTTCCATCTTTATACTCGTACCCTGCTTCCTGCAAAATTCCAATCAGTTCTCGGAAGTCTTTTGGTTTTCTTGCCAATGCTGCATCAATGGACTCGCAGATTTCATCCCGCTGCGATTTTTTCTCCGGGTATTCCGTTCTCTTCTGCCGCTCCCCATAGGGCTTCCGGATAATGACCGACAATCGGTGCTCCAGACAGATGATATCACTGAGCCTCGCCAGTGCAAGACCGGATAAGCGAAAATCCCGAAATTTTCTGGTGCAGTCTAATGTAGTCGAATTAAAAATAATGTGATTATGAATGTGCGCACGATCAACATGGGTAGCTACGATAAATGCGTGTTTTCCCTTGGTGAATCGCATGGCTGTCTCATACCCAACCTTGTTTGCTTCCTCCGGTGTGATTTCTCCGGGCTTAAAGGACTGCCGAATCTGATATGCAATCACATCATGTGCCTGGGTTCTTCCCGTGATATGCTCATACTGCCGTTTGGAAAGCAGAAATTCTTCATCACAGGTCTTTGCATCACAGGCATACGCACTAATGTATTTTCCATCTTCCGTCTTTGCTGCATTCTCAGAATAATCAGTACGGTCAGCCAGACACTGCGCTACCGTCTTTCCTTTATTGATATGCAGCGCAATTAGTCTTGTAGCCGCCATTTTCATATTCCTCCATCTAAAAAGAGCTACCCGAAGGCAGCTCTTACCAATCTACTATTCTCATTTTAACATCCGTTCCCGGTCATAAGCTCCCTGCAAATAAACGGCCTGCTTGATGATCTCTTCCATATCGAAATAGACACACATGATGCTTTCGTATAGCTTCCACACATTAGATTCGCTCCCGCCCACCATTTCCATCAGCTGGTCTTCCATCTTCGATTGCTCAGACTGTTTTCCCTGATAAGCAGTCTCATCCACAAAATGATTCTCTCCATCTGTTTCCTCGTACCGTAAATCATAATAATCTTTCATAAACTGAATATCCATCTAATCCCTCCTCAAATTGTCAAAACATCCTCTACACGCTCGCACAGCCGCTCCATCAGTTCCATGATGCTGCCCGCACCAACCGCAGCTGCGAACAGCCCCATCTCAATCATGGTCAGCAGGAACAGATCCGTCCAGCTCGCCCGAACCACCGAATAGATGCCGCAGCCAAGAACAAACAGCATAACCGGCGAAAGTACCCACAGAGATAGCTGCATCAGCAGATTCCAGATAAAGCATAGAAATCGCAGAAAAAATGCAACCGGCAGCAACAGGATTTTCAGCATCAGCTTCAACAAAAAACTTACGGTCTTCATGGATTTCACCCCTTCGTTTTTCTTTTCATCTTCATTTTACCGTACCCGCTTGCCAAACACCACGATGTCAACAGGAAGACCTACAAAAAATATGTAATGGCACAGACAGTTTCATCTGTGCCATGTGCGGTAGAAATCTCGCACATTTGCGCCGTCAGCGAATACCAGAAAGCCTCTTCAGGATCAGCTTCTGCATCTCCCAGAGTTCATCCAGTCGCTTCTGCAAATCCCGGATATCCTCCGCATAGATGCTTCCGGATTCATTGGCGCGTTTTGCGTACTGGTTCAGGTTGTTGCTGCATCGGCGAAGAAGGGTGGATACCTGCGCCACATCCGACAAATCAAGATTCACACAGTACCCGTCCATCGCCATTTTTCTCATATAGGCACCGGTATTCCGAATACCCAATTCCTTCTGCTTTTCACGAATCCTCGCCAGCTCTTCCGGGTTTACCCGGACATTGATCCAGTGTTCACGAACACTCATAGTGCCACCTCCTCATCATCTCGATGTGTCATCGGCGGAATGCGCCCTGCACGGTCACGCAGCTCTGCCAGGACAGACGGCTTTTCCGTTGTTCTCTCACGGTCTGGATCATCATTTCCACGGTCATCCATATTCAACAGTGCGTCCAGTTCTGCCAGTCTTACACTCTTTTCTGCCAGTTCTGCCTCCTGGGGGAACTGCTTTCCAAGCTCGGCCTGCGCCGCTTCCTGCTGACTCCTAAGATTGTCCAGCTGCTGTTCCGCCTTCTCCAACCTTGCAGGAATCCCGGCAAGAGCATTATCCAGACGCTGGATATTGCCCGCGGCACTGGTGCCGATGGGCACCCTGTGTGTCATCTCGCCTTTCAGCAGCACCTGATACTCTTTCTGGAAGCTGTCAAACGTCAGCTCCATCTTGAAACCACGGTAGCTGCCAAGTGGCACCGGCTCCAGACTCTGATTGGCTTTACAGATTGCGAGGATTGCTTCACCGGCCTCGACTTTTTCAGTAAAGCATGTGCCATTCACTGCCATGCCGCAGAACCCTTCTTCCGGCAGCGGATGTGCCGCCACCGTCCGAATATCCGACTGAAAGCCCTTGATAAACCCCTGCGTTTTCTCAATCTCCGCAGGGAAATATTTCATCAGCTTATCCTCCAATCGGTACTGCTGGCTCTGATGGTCTGCCTTCAATACTTTCAGCCTTGCAACATCTACATCCAAGTCCATTTTCTCCTTGATCTGCGGGTCTCCTGCACAAAGTGCCTTGATCTCCGCATAGGAAAGTGCCTGCTCATCCACATCGTCACAGGAACGAACCGGGGATTTGCTGGTCATGATCTGACTGATAAACTTCTGCTTATTCTCCAGTGTCTGATAGAGGTAAGCGTCAAAAGTTCCTTCCGTCACATACTGATAAACCTGCACTTCTTTGTTTCGGTTTCCCTGACGGATAATACGACCATTTCTCTGGGTCATGTCCGCAGGCCGCCAGCCCACATCCAGATGATGCACGGCCACCAGCCTGTCCTGCACGTTCGTGCCTGCGCCCATCTTCTGTGTCGAACCTAACAAAACCCGCACCTGCCCAGTACGGACTTTGGCAAACAGATCTTTCTTTTTTGCCTCGGTATCAGCATCATGGATAAATGCGATTTCTTCTTCCGGTACACCGGCCTGGATGAGTTTGGCGCGGATATCCTCATAGACATTGAAGGTTCCATCGTTTTTCGGCGTGCTGAGGTCGCAGAACAGCAGCTGGGTCAGCTTATCCGACTGTCCTTCCTCATAAATCCGAAGCACATTCCGTACACAGGCATTGAGCTTACTGTTGGGGTCATCCGGCAGGAGCGGATTCATCAGCCGCTGATCCAATCCCAGTTTTCTGCCGTCCGATGTGATTTTCAGCATGTTATCGACCGATGGGTCTACCACACCGGAATGCACAGCCGCCGCCCGTTCCGAAAGCTCCGCTACCATCGCCTGCTGATGTTCCGAAGGCTGCACCACCACGGTTTCAAACTTTGCCTCCGGCACCGGCAGATGCAGCTGATCGGAAGTCTTGATATCCGCCACTTCCTTGAACATGTTCATCAGCTCCGGCAGGTTGAAGAACTTTGCAAATCTCGTTCTTGCCCGGTATCCGGTTCCTTCCGGTGCCAGCTCAATGGCCGTGGTGGTCTCACCAAAAGTAGAAGCCCAGCTGTCGAAATGGGTCAGCCCTTTCTGCTGCAATGTGCCATACTGGAGATAGCGCATCATGGTGTAAAGCTCCGTCATGCTGTTGCTGACCGGGGTGCCGGTCGCAAAAATGATGCCGCGCCCGCCTGTCAACTCGTCCATATACTGGCACTTCATAAACATATCCGAAGATTTCTGCGCTTCCGATGTGGACAAACCTGCAACATTGCGCATTTTTGTGTAGAGGAACAGGTTCTTAAAGGCATGTGCTTCGTCTACAAACAGTCGGTCTACGCCCAGCTGCTCAAAGGTAATCACATCGTCCTTTCGGTTGGTTGCCCGGAGTTTATCCAATCTCGCCTCCAATCCTTTCCGGGTCTTTTCCATCTGTTTGATTGAGAAACGTTCGCCATTCTGGGATTTCATCTCAGCAATGGCGTTTTCGATTTCATCAATCTGGGCAGTCAAAATCCGCTCCTGCCGTTCTGCGGACACCGGAATTTTCTCAAACTGGGAATGCCCGATGATGACTGCATCGTAATCACCAGTTGCAATTCGTGCGCAGAACTTCTTTCTGCGGGCAGTTTCAAAGTCCTTTTTACTGGCCACCAGCAATTTTGCACTCGGATACAGACGCAGAAACTCGTTTGCCCATTGAAGGGTCAAATGATTCGGAACGACAAACATGGATTTCTGGCACAGTCCCAGCCGTTTTGCCTCCATAGCAGAAGCGGCCATCTCGAAGGTCTTGCCGGCACCCACTTCGTGGGCCAGCAGCGTATTGCCGCCGTACAGCACATGAGCAATGGCATTCTGCTGGTGTTCCCGCAGCCGGATTTCCGGATTCATGCCGCCAAAGCGGATATGAGAACCATCATACTCACGGGGACGAGTGCTGTTGAACAGCTCGTTATACTTTTCCACAAGTTCCGCACGGCGATAAGGGTCTTTCCACACCCAGTTCTGGAACGCATCCTTAATGGCCTGCTGTTTCTGCTGGGCGAGAGTGGTCTCCTTTTTATTCAGAACTCGCTTTTGCTTGCCGTCTGCATCCTCCACCGTATCGTAGATACGGATATCCCGCAGATTCAGCGTATCCTCCAGAATCCGGTAGGCGTTGGCTCGGCTGGTGCCGTAGGTCATATAGGCATGGACATCATTCCGGCTCGGTGTACTCTTGCCGGTGATCTGCCATTCTGCCGTCATGGGAGAGAATTTCACTTCAATGTTTCGGCGCAGGTAAAACGGCGGTTCAAAGGTTTCTTCCATAAACTGCTGGATATAATCCCGATTGACCCATGTGGCACCAAGGCGCACATCAATCTCCGACGCATCCAGGTCTTTCGGCTGTGCTTTCTTCAAATATTCCGTGTTCACCGCAAAGGCAGAGTCCGAAGCCGCAGCCAGTTCTGCCACACGGAGCTTTTCACGGACATTGCCGGACAGATATTCGTCAGCTGTTACCCAGCCGTTTTCCTCGCCGCCCTGCGTCATCGGGTCTTTGAAAATGGCACCATGCAGTTCCTGCCGGATTTTTTCATATTCTCCCGGTGTACCTAAAAGCTCCGACATATAGGGCAAATCCACTCTGCCGCGCTCTCCGATAGAGATTGCCAGAGCTTCTGCCGGAGTATCTACGCTGGTAACAGCCCGTTCCGGTCGAATCGTCCGTTTGGTGAACATATCTGCCTTGGATTCCAGCCTGCCGTTTTCATCCACATTTTCCAGAGAGCAGAGCAGATAATAAGATGAATCTTCCGAAAAAGCCTGTGCATTTGCACGAGAGTTGATAAGCCCGTACTGATCTGCAAATCGGTCATAAGCTACATTCAGTTCCCGCTGTTTCTGGGCAATCGCGTCCTCCGGATAATCGTTCAGCTGGTAGTCAATCAGTTCCTGCACGATGGTGCGAAGCTCCACCATGCCCTTGATCCTGCCGGTGGCCGTCGCAGAAAGGTCAGCTTTCCGCATGATGCTGTTCTCACGGAAGTAGACATCTCCATCCACCACTGCATAGGAGAAGTTCTTTACATTGGGGTCTGCCGGAATGGTTTCGCCCTGCAAGGACAGTTCTTCCTCCGGTGCCAGCTCCTGCGCTTCATAATGACCGCTGATGTGCTGCACAGCCTCATGCAGCTGATCTCCCAAATCCGCATCCGGAATCGGAATGACTGTACATTCTTCCTTGCCGTACTGGGTGCTTTCCGTTGTAATCTCGCCCAGCACCATTTCCGGGTGGTCAGCAAAGTAGCTGTTAAGGGTAATGCCCTCCGAAGTCAGCCCCAGATGCACCCAATCCGGTTCGATATCAATGGGATGGTCTCTCTTTTGCAGGAAAATGATATCCGACACTACATCTGTACCGGCATTGGCGCGGAATGCGTTGTTGGGAAGTCGGATAGCTCCCAGCAGTTCTGCCCGCTGCGCCAGATACTTTCGCGCGTCCGGATTCTTGGAATCCATCGTATAGCGGCTGGTAACAAAAGCCACGATGCCACCGGGACGAACCTGATCCAATGCCTTGGCAAAGAAATAGTTGTGGATAGAAAAACCGAGCTTATCATAGGGTTTATCGCTGACACGGTAGTTGCCAAATGGCACATTGCCCACGGCCAGATCATAGAAATCGCGGCGGTCGGTGGTTTCAAAACCTGCCACCTTGATTTCTGCCTGCGGATACAGCTTCTGCGCAATTCGTCCTGTGATGGAATCCAGTTCCACACCATACAGTCTGCTTTCCAGCATGGAATCCGGCAGCATACCGAAGAAGTTGCCGACACCCATCGACGGTTCCAGAATATTGCCTTTCTCAAATCCCATACCGTCCAATGCTTCATAGATTGCACGGATCACGGTAGGGCTGGTGTAATGCGCATTCAAAGTCGAAGCCCTGGCTGCGGCATATTCTTCTTCCGTAAGAGCTGCTTTCAGCTCCTTATATTCGCCTGTCCAGGCAGTTTTCTCTGCATCAAAGGCATCTGCCAGTCCGCCCCAGCCGACATAATTGGCCAGCGTTTCCTGCTCCTCCGGTGTCGCATCCCTGTGCTGGTTTTCCAAGGTTTTCAGCATATAGATGGCATCCATGTTGACACGGAATTTCTGCTTTGGGCTGCCTTCACCGAGATGAAAGCTGTTGATGCGGTAGTTTTCTGCATGAGTGCTCTCCGGTTCTGTCTCCGGGATAGTCAAGTGCTGTTCTTCACTTTGCTTTTCTCTGCCAGGATTCAGATCAACCACCAGATTGTGCAGGTGAACATTTTCCTCATGCCCCAAAAGTCTTGCCAGATTCTCCTTGCTTTCCGAGCGGAAGATCGGATACACGGAATCCGGGTCCCGAAGCTCCACGTCGAAAAGCCCGACTTTTTCAATCGTAAATGCCTTTCCGTCCAGATATAGCGTATCGCCGACACGATAATCCGGCTGCACCGGAGCTGCCGGTTCTGGCTGCACAGTCGCAGGCTCTTTTTCAGCCTCCATATTCCTGCTGCGAATCTCCTGCAACGCCTCTGACGCACTCACATAATCGGCAAATGTCTGCACTCTTCCGTCCGAATATCCGTAATACTCTTCTTTAACATAATCCCAGATGGCAAACGCATCCTTAGAATCCGGGAAATTCTCGCCGGTCATCGTGACCACAAATCGTTCATTCGGTGCATAGCCTAACTCTCTGGCAAGTTCTCTGGCGTGTTCCTGCATTTCCAGCACCAGAGGATCTGCCTCTGCGTGAACCGATTCCGGTGCTTCTTCGGATTCCACATCCGGGAATGGAATGTCCTGCTGCAAATTCTGTTTACTCTGCTCAACATAGAGCCAGTCTTTGGCCTCCCGTTCCTGGACTTTTTTAATCAGTTGCTGACGGTAGGTCTCTGCCTCCCATTCGCTGGTAAACTCTTCGCTAACACCATCCGGTTCCACATGAATGCCGTCCTGAATATCATCCCAAACCGCATAGCCATCGTCTGTCTCCATCACGGTAAAACGCTTGGGTGCTGCCAGTTCACTCCGGGCATAGATATCCACAGCCGTATTCAGCATATTGTCCACACGTTCATTTCCGGTATCATAGCGTTCCGGTGGTGTTGGAGGAAATACATGGGCGGCAGTCGGCATAGGAAGCGGCGCGCCATATTCCTGCTCCAGCTTCCGATACTCTTCCATTTCCAGCGCAGTCAGGTACTGACCATTTCCCACAAGCCTGTCTAACCGCTTATCCACCGCTGCCCATGTGAGGCGCACTTCCCGGTCATGACCATAATTGCGAAGCAGAATGCCTTTCCCGTTATAATCGGCAAAACCACGGCTGCCATCCATAAAGGTATAGCTGTGACCACCGAGACCGTATTCCACTTTCAGGAATGCCGCGCGTTCTTTCGCGTCCTCTTGCTGCTGATACAGTGCATAAATACGGATTTTTCCACCTTCAAAGTTAGAGCCTGTCCGCAGCATCCGGTCGATTTCATCCTCAGAAATGACAAAAGCGGAGGGCTTTTCGCTCTCCGCTTCTCTGGCTGCATTTTCTGCCGCTACATCAATTTTCTGAATCTGCTCTGCTTCGGACTGAAACAGGCTCATAAAGTTTAACTGTTGATAAGTTCCGTCAGAATGACTTCCTCTGCCTGCGCTTTCAGCATGTTCATGTGCTGCACCCAGGCCATCTGGTTCGATTTCTTGTCCGGTGCCGGATTCGCTTTCAGAAGTTCCGCCATCATCTGCTCCATCCGTGCGGTCGCGGTCTCCTGAATCTCCCACAGGTGCGGGTACAGTTTCTCGGTCAGGATCAGGTGATTGTACAGCAGCGTGTTGTTCTCCTGCAGGAACGCTCTGCGCATCCTCCCGTACTTGCCCAGGGGCTTCTGTTCCTGCACCGACAACTGGATGTCCGGAATCAGGTAATCGCCGTTTTTCGTGTAATTCAACTCCATCATAGTTTTGGCTCCTTTCTGCCTGCTTGTCTCTTTCATAGGTTCGGATCGTGCGTTCAATTTCCCGGAAGATCTGGCTGGACATTTCGCTGACCGCAGTTCCCAGCACATTGGCGGCAGCCTGCGTATTAAAATCAAAGATGTCCAGAAAATCCTTGTGTTCAAAATAGTCATCTGCATTGCCCACCGTCCGGGTAAAGACGGAATATGCGATGCTGACAGCGACAGCTCTCTTAAAGGAAGCTCCGATGTTGAGTTCATCATATCCTTCCAGATAGGAATCTGCAACGATGTCACTGATCTGCCTGCGGTTTTCCTCCCAGTAATCCCTTGCAAGGCGTTCTGCCGCTTCCATGATATGATTCTCCAGAGACCCGGCACCGGCAGGAACATCAAACGCTGTATCCAGTGCCCGAATGATTGGCTGCTCATGCTCCGCATTCATCTTCCAGAGCTGTACCGGTCGGGAATTCTTCCGTTCTCCGGTATCCGCCACATCAAATACATACCGAAGTCTCGGCTGCTCACCGCGCATATCCAAGAGCGCAATGCCCTTGGAGCCACGCTTCACATAGCGGTTCATCCGGTCATTCCAGAGATCGTACTCTGCACAGGCCGTTGCTTCTGGCCTCTGCTTATAGATCATCAGCTGTTCCGCAAAGGGATACTTATAAAGCCGTGCAGATGTGGTCAGAAACGCTGTCCACTGTTCTTTGCTGCCAGTGATCTGTGCCGCAGCTTCCTGTGCCATCTGCATATAATAAGCCGTTTTCGTCATCATCTGTCTATTTTCCTCCTCTCTCTTATTCGTCCGGATACAAATCCAGTGCCTCATATTCTGCATCTGTCATCTCTGCCAGTTTCGCAAGCAGCGAGGCCGTCCACCTGCGCAGGTTTCTGTCTCTGCCCGTCAGACTTTTTTGCATCGTCTGAAGCTCTGCAATCAGCCCTGTCCGTGTGCCAGGGCTGTAAAGCATCATGAGCATCCATTCGTCATCCGTAAAACGCATTTATAACTCCTTTTCTTCGCAGCACCTGCGAGGCGGCGCAGGCGGCGCAGGCGGCGCAGGCGGCACCGCCTCCTGCTTTTCCTTCAGCTGATCCAGAACCGATGCTTTCTCTGCCGGTTCTTCCTTCTTTCCGTTATTGATCACGCCGTCAATCATGCCGTAATCGTCCTCCATCGCCATTTCTGCGGCTTTCAGGTAATTCTCCGGTTTCAAAAATCCGGGCAGTTCCTGGAAACCGATGGAATCCACATAGTGACAGCTTACAACACCATTCTGCCGTAAAGCCACGATGTCAGACACAGAAAGACTATGCCCAGTAAAATCATTAGGGCGGGAAACATTGAATTTCGCATACAGCTCCTCCAACATCGTATTCTGATCCTTGTAGGGAAGCAGCGGAGCCGTATAAACCACTTCATAATGGTCAATATCCGGCTCCAGCCCCATCCGTTCCAGTTCGCGCATAGACGAAAAGCGTTCATATACCGTATCCTCGCTGCGGCGAAGCTGCAAAATTGCATACTGGTCGGTAGTACTGTCGAGAAATGCCATCATTCTTTCGTCCGGTGCCTGCGTTCCATGCACTTCATCCCATTTTTCAATTCTTGCCATCGTTCATTTCTCCCTTCTCCATAAACGGCAGGCCGTTTTCCTTTGCTTCCTGCCGCTGCTGTTCCCGCCGCTTTTCACTATAAGGCGGTCGGATACCGACGCAGCGTTTCGGAATCGTATAAGTGACCGACCCATGCTCCCGGTGCTCCAAAATAAACTGCTCCGGATACTGTTTTCGCAGTTCCCGAAGCTTCTTAATCAGGCGGCTGTCATGGGTATAAATGCTGGCGGTTTCCAGTTCATTATCAAAATTGATGACGGTTTCCTGCTCTGCCTTCGTAAGCTTGTATTTCATCGCTCTGCCTCCTTCGCCTTGGCAGCTTTCACCGGCGTATCCGTTCTGGAAGACAAATCCGAGAGTTTACCCAGCACAGATTCCCGTCTGCTGTTTTCCGCTTCCTCTGCACGATCACAAAGTTCATCATAGTCAATCCGCGTCATGGTGCGGCCACCGAACCCATAATCCGAAAGAATCTGGTCTCTGGCTGCATTCATGCTGATTTCCGGGTTGTCGATCTGTCCACCGTCAATTTCCGTAAAGTCCTTATGATATAAGGTATAGTCGTAACCGTCCTCACAGGTCTGAATGGCAAGAAAGCCCTTGCTTCCCAAATCCCATGCGCTGCGTTCTTCTGTAATCAATGGCTCCGGGCGGCATGTACCACCGCCGCGTTCCAGCATTTCTGCCAGCTGACAGATGTGCAAAACATCATACCCCAGGCGCAAATGATATTCGTCCATATATTCGCAGCGAGCTGAGAACTTCCGGTTCGGATACTCGATCTCCACTGCACTGCCATCCGGAATTTTGAACCGATCCTCGTAGTTGCTGGTGATAAACCGGATATTTTTTGCATTCTCCAGCTCAGGATCAGCCTTTTTCATCTGCCAGAGAACCTTTCTGCCGCCGCGTACCTGCTCCAGCATCTCCGGAGCTACCGGCGCAACGGCAAGACCGTCAAGCTGGGGAATCTTCTGAAGTGCTACCACCCTTGCGCTTTCTTCCAGCGTAGAAGACGGCTGTTTATCCAACACATCCCAGCCAATGTGTCCCTCGGTGGTCTGCACCTTGCTGTCCATATCAAAGCAATGGAATTCCACGCCGTCCTGCTTTTCCTGCAAGGAAAGCAGCGCAGCATTATCCACCAAATAAGCTGCATTCATCATTTTCATGCTCATTTTTTACCTCCAAACTCCAGCTTAAATGCTGCTGCACCGTCCTCGCCGGCCTCTACACGAACGGTTGTGTCATAGTAACGTCCAGACTTCCTGGAATAGCAATGGGTAAGCCGTGCTTTTCCCTGATTTACCAGTTGCTTTGCCAGTTCCTCTGTCATCTGTTTTCCCAGTGTCTGAAAGAACCTGTTTTCCTTCCAGAGCGCAAATCTACAGCCCTTATCCCTGCAAAACCATCCCTTTGCCGTTTCGCAGACATCACCGCCGCAGGCGGGGCAGGAACCAATGACTTTGCGTTCCGGCTGCATCAGAACATCGGCACCTTTCACAGCCTCGTAGGTTTTTACAAGTCCGCTGACCATGCTGCTGATTTCACCCATAAAGGCATCGCTGTCATACTCGCCGTGTTCTATTTTCAGCAGTTTTTCCTCCCAGTCTGCCGTCATGGATGGGGACTGAATCTGTTCCGGCACCACCGTCACCAGTGCATTTCCCTTGTCCGTAGAGCAAAGGTATTTCGTCTTCTTATCGCCCCTGCGCTCGATAAACCCTTTCTGTACCAGTTTTTCGATGATGGCAGCGCGTGTGGCTGGTGTGCCGATGCCTTTTCGCTCTACACCAGCCGGGAATTCATCCGAACTGGCACTCTCCATCGCTGAAAGCAGAAGATCTTCGGTAAATCTCTTAGGTGGGCTGGTCTTGCCCTCTTTCAGATCGACACCGGCAAGTTCCAATGTCATGCCTTCCGAAAGCTCCGGAAGATCACCCGCCTCCGCATTCTTCTCAGCATCTTCAACCGGCTTTCCTGCATATTGCCTCCAGCCCATATCCGTGACTGTTTTGCCTTTTGTACGGAACTTCTGACCGGCGCATTCTGTTTCCACTATGGTTTCTGCATAGCGATAAGGTGTTCCGACTGCACAAATCAGCCGCACCGCCAGCATGGTAAGAATCGCCTGTTCTCCACTGGGAAGAGAGGAAATGTCATAACCCGCCGCTGTTTTTGTAGGGATTATGGCATGGTGATCGGTGACTTTCTTGGAATTGATGACCTGTGCTGCATTCACCGGTGCCGGTGCATCTGGCTGAATCTGAAAGCTCTGCTGAATCACGGAAACAAGTTCCGGCACAAGCGGTGCCATATCATCCGTCAAATACCGGCTGTCGGTACGGGGATAGGTCACGAGTTTCTTCTCGTACAGAGCCTGCGTGTAATCCAAGGTCTGCTGGGCAGTGAATCCCAACTGCCGGTTTGCTGCTCTCTGAAGCGAGGTCAGATCAAACAATGCCGGGGGCTTCTCTGATTTTTCTTTCTGCTCCACCTTAGTAATGATGGCACTACCTGCCTGACAGCACTCTGCCACCAGTTTTTCTGCTTCTGCTTTTTCTTTCATCCGCTCACCACCTGCTTGAAAATCCCGGAATTTCAATTCTGCCGAGTAGAACGGCTCTGGCTTGAAAGCCCGGATTGCTGCATCCCGCATGACCACCATCGCAAGCGTTGGTGTCATCACGCGCCCCACATTCAGGGTCTGCCCATACAGACATGAAAAAAGCCGGGTGGCGTTGATTCCGACAATCCAGTCGGCACGCTCCCGGCATAAAGCCGCCTCATATAAGGCATCATATTCTGTTCCCGGTCTGAGCTTCTGAAATCCTTCCCGGATCGCACTGTCCTCCATCGAGGAGATCCAAAGGCGTTCCACCGGCTTTTTGCAGCCGCACTGATGGTAAACCAGTCGGAAAATCAGTTCTCCCTCGCGCCCTGCGTCGGTTGCACAGATCAGACTCTCCACATCTTTCCGCTGCATGAGCTTTTTCAGGATTCCAAACTGCTTTTTCGTGCTGGCGGACACCTGATACTGCCAATGTTCTGGCAAAATTGGAAGATCATCATACTTCCACCTGGCATACTTTTCATCGTAGGCTTCCGGCTGGGAGAGTTCCACCAGATGCCCCACACACCAACTGACAAGGTAGCCATTGCCCTCCATATAACCGTCCCCGCGCTGATTTGCCCCGATTACTTTCGAGAGACTCATGGCAACCGAGGGCTTTTCCGCTAATACAAGCTTCATTCGATACTGCTCCTTTCGCAAAAAAATTAGCAGCCAGGCACCGAAGCGCATGACTGCTATGTAAGGAACGGTATTCTGTTTTAGGTCTACAAACTGAAATTTACAAACTACTTTTTAACAAGTTTTAGCTCTATATTTCTTCTATCAGCAATTTTTTGAAGTATATCAACTATATATGAACATTGTTCTTTGACGGACAAGACAGACAATTCATCATTTTGTTGTATTTGTTTCATAGCTTCTTGTAATTCTGAAAGCTCTAATAAATTGACTGCTACACAGAAGAAATTTTTTCTGCGACCGTCATTATAGTTAGCAAGTAAATGAGAAAGAATTTGCATTTTTTCCCGTTGTTGAAGATTATACTGTTCAACACCAATGTCCTGTATCATTTTCAAGTCTGCTTTTTGGCGTTTATGAGTTATAAAAGAATCATATTTATCAATATACCGATATTTTTCACATGGATAACTTTCACATTCATAACAATATTCAATTTTACCATGTTCAAGGCTACACTTAGCAATTCCGCACGATTGATTACCATTCCCGCAACCGCCACAGTGCTTTCCTAAAAACATCGGGCATAATCCACAATTCAATCCGCAAAGGGAAAATAATTGATTTTTTCGCTCAAATCCTTTCATATTATCAGTTCCTTATAAATTCCGAGTTGTTAAGCTGTTCTTACTTTCTATTTTATCAGATATCGCCTACAGATTCCATAGCTTCATAGCTCCAAATAGTTCACCCACAAACCATTTGGCTATGTAAAAGGGACGGCTTCTCAGCCGCCCCACCGGTCAACGCTGCGTTAATCAGACAGGTTCATCGTCCGATTCTGCTTCGTAATCCTCGTTGACATCCACTTCTTCGTCCTCGTCACCATCATCCTCCGGCAACTGGAGTACGTCTTCATCCTCATCGTGATAATCCGCATCCGGGTCCGGCTGATTTTTCTTGGATGCAGGCTTTACGCCCTTCATCTTGATATAGAGATAGCCGCCGACACCGGCTGCACCAATTACAAACAGAAGCAGCATAATCATCGGAAGCGGAGAATCTTTCTTTTCCTTGCTCTCTGTTTTCTGCTCTTCCAGTGCAGGTTCCGTCTCCTGCGGCTTTTTGGTTTCCGCAGGTTCCGTGACTTCCGGTTCCTTCTCCTGATACTTTGCGGCTTGCTCTTCATCCATCAGAGCAAGCAAATCGGCCTCATCCACCATATTCAGGAAATGCACATTCTGGTTGCCGTCTTTATCGCGGTCGATGATCAGATAGAAGGTGTTGCCCGCCTTTGTCACCAGCGTGATGAACTGCTGGCTGGATTTATCTTCTTCCTCACCGATATCGTCCACCAGCGTCATATTTCCTTCCGGAGTCAAAGCTGTACTGGATTCCGTCTCATCCTCGGATGACATTCCGCTCTGCATCAGATCCAGAAACAGCTTCAGCGCATCTTCACTGAACATGCTGCTGTCTTTTGCAGAATCCGTGACATTCAGGTACTTTCCATGTGCATACCCGGTTTTGCCGTTGAAGTTCACCTTATACCAGTCACCGCATTTTTCGACAATCTCCACTGTATCGCCGGAATGCAGATACCCGATAATCTCCTGATCCATACCGGGACCGGAACGGAAATGCAGGCTGGTGATACCAGGCACCACCGTACCAGTCTGCTTTTGGGACTTTTCGCTGCCGATGTTGTATTCCTTGCCGCCCACCGTAACGATCAGGTTCCCATCCGCATCCGTAGCGACTTCATAGCCATCCGGCAGCACCTGCATGTCCGGGTCGATTTCGATGCTGCTATCACTGTCTGTTTTCCCTGCATTTGCACTTCCTACCGCATCCGTCTCCTGTGCAGCGGTACTGACAGCCGTGTTCTCCTGCACAGCATCGCCCGTATAGGCAAATGCAGTGGTCGTAAAGGTTCCTACCGCCATCACGCTGGCAAGCAACATTGCCATCATCTTTTTCATTCCATATCCTCCGTTTCTTTCTCGTCCAGTTTCAGATTTTCCGGGTTGGGAACCGCAGCCTGCGCCATCTGAATGATGACTGCCAGTTGTTCCGGGGTCAGGCTCTGGGCATGTACCATTTCACAGATTTCGCTGTTTTCCTGTTCGTGGTACTTTCTGTCCCATTCCTTTCTGCGCTCCTCCCACTCATCGCGTTTTCTGCGGGCTTTTTCACGCTCCGCAGCAATCTTTTCCAGTTTCAAACTCATGTTGTGTCCTTTCCGGGCGAATAAACGCCCTGTTTTTATCGAATTCTTCCCATGCAGTAGTAGTGCTGCCTCCAGTAGTTCGTCTCAATGGAAGCATAGGAAATTGGGTTGCCACAGTGGATCATCATCCCGTTGCCGACATAAATGCCCACATGGGACGCTCCACTGGTGTTGTAGGTTTTCTGGAAGAAGATCAGGTCTCCGGGCTTTGCCTCACTTTTCGGGATAATGTCGCATTTTCCCATCAGACCATTGGCCGTCTGTCTGCCTACATTCCAGCCATTGCCGCAGTGGTTGATGACCCAGCTGACAAAGCCGGAACAATCAAAGCTCGTGCTCGGCGAGCTGCCGCCCCAGACATAGGGATAACCGAGATATTTCTCTGCTTCGGTAATCATCTTTCGGAATTTTTCATCCGTCAGAGCCTCGCCCGGAATGTCGTAATCCTGGTATTCTCCGCTGGAACCTGCGCCATCCGGCGTTGCAAAGGCGATGCCTGCAAACAGGTCATCCCGATTGCCCCGGCACTCCAATGTGACTTCGTAGCGTTCCAGCTGGTCATCCGTAAGACCGGAATTTCTGGCAACATAGTCCACACCCAGATTGAGCAGCGTTACATTGAGGATTTTATACTCATACTGTACCGTTACCTGATAGGTGTAGGTGTGCCCGGTTCCGGTGATTGGATTGTAGCGATAGCCCACACGGGTTTCTTTCCTTGTCCGGATTTCTACCTTCTCCTCCAACTTCAGCTCATACTGTGCTTCAAAAATACTCTGGAGCCGCGCCTGCACCTGGCTTCTCGTATAGTTTTCAAATTCTACGGTCAGCAGAGATGCCAGTTCATAGGGATTGTGACCGATTTCCGCCAGATTGTAGCGATACTCGTCATATCCCGGATGGTCGCTTTCAATGCGGTCGATTTTTTGGCGAAGTTTATCTTCCAGCTTGGTATAATCCGTCTCCACGCCTTTCAAATCTTCATCTTCTGCCGTGTAGGAAGTCCCCAGCACCACATTGCCGCCGCCATTGATCAAGACAGAGCAGGACGAAACCGACCCGGCAATTACTAAAACAAGCAGTCCCACAGCTGCGATACCGATGATGATATGCGAGTGGCTCTGCACAAACTGAAATGCCTTTTCCGTCATGCTGGCAGTGCCCTGCGCAGCTTTGGCTGTGCCAGCTGCTGTGTTCTCCGCAGCGGCCGCACCTGCCTTCGCAGCGGCATACTCTTTTTTGATAGACTGCTTCTGCCGCCATCTGGAAAAGAAATTGGAGCCAGCCTGCGGATCAGACTTCATGCGTTCCGCAAAGATGGAATCCACGGCATCTTTATCTGCCTTTTTCTCCAACCGCCCCAGCTTTTTGTACTGCAGCAGCTTTCGACCATATTGGAACCTGGAACCGGCACGGGCTGCACCTTCCGCTGAACCTTCAGCAAAATGCGCTGCCTCCACACCAGAATTATTATCCTGGTCGGCATTGCGCACACTCTGATGTGCTTTTGCCGAAATCGTATCTGCCGCAAGATTTCCCGGTTTCTTTGGCTTTCCGCCCTTTTTCCCGGAAGCCGCTGCATTCTTTTTCGCCTTTACCTCCTGCTCCGATTTCAGTTTCTTGCTGCGCATCTTGGCAAGATCGGCCTCATGGCGAATCTGCCTTCGGTGTTCCGCTTTTTTCTTGCTGCCGTCTCCCGTACTGCTATCGGCGGTTTTGCTTCTGGAATCGCGAAGAGTGTTCTCCGCACCCTCACGCTCCTGCCGAAGCTTGTCTCCGAGATTCGGATTTTTCTTGCCAGCCATCGCTTACGCCTCCTTTGCTTCCTGCACTTCGGTTAATTTTGTCGTCATAATCCGGTACAGTTCCAGATCGGTCGGGAAACGATCAACGAACGGCAAAATCACATTTCCGTAGAACAGCAGTCCTTCGCCTTCACCGGAGTGAGTCACATAGGACAGCTGATGTGGGCTGATATTCAGCTGATCCGCCAGAATCTGACGATCACCGGCTGCTTGATTCAGCATATAAATGAAGTCGCTGTTCTCAAAAATGTTCGTCACTTCGCGGGAAGAAAGCAGGTCTTTCACGTTCTGGGTGATGCCGGTGGGAATACCGCCCCATTTACGGAATCGCTTCCAGATTTCCACGCTGTAAGCCGCTGTCTGCTCCTCTTTCAAAAGCAGATGGAACTCGTCCATATAGTAGCGGGTGGCTTTACCGGCGTTACGGTTGGCGGTCACACGCCCCCAAACCTGATCCTGCACCACCAGCATACCGATCTTTTTCAGCTGCTTGCCCAGCTCCTTGATGTCATAGCAGACCAGCCGGTTATTGATATCTACGTTGGTACGGTGGTTAAACAGGTTCAGAGAACCGGTCACATAAATTTCCAGTGCCGTTGCCACATGGTGTGCTTCCTTTTCATCCTGCCGGAGCAGTGCCTCGTACAAGTCCTGTAACACCGGCATATTCTCCGGCACCGGGTTCTCAAAATAGGTCTGGTAAATCTGATGCACACAGCGGTCGATAACCGTCTTTTCTACCGGCTGCAAGCCTTCCTTGCCGCCCACGATCAGCTCACACAGGGACAGGATAAAATCTGCTTTCAGGGCAATGGGATTATCCTCTTCTGAATAATTCGCGTTGATGTCCATCGGATTGATATACTGCGTGCTGGAAGGGCTGATTTTAATGACCTGCCCCTCAAATTTCTTCACCAGTGCCGTGTACTCGGCTTCAGGATCGCACACAATTACATCGTCATCCGTCACCAGGAAAGCATTGGCGATTTCTCTCTTGGCAGAGAAGGATTTACCGGAACCGGGAGTACCCAGAATCAGCCCGTTGGGGTTTTTGAGCTTTTTCCGGTCAACCATAATCAGGTTGTTGGACAGAGCATTCAGCCCATAGTACAGAGCCTCTTTCCCGGTCTGAAACAGTTCCTGGGTGGTAAACGGAACGAAAATTGCCGTGCTGCTGGTAGTCATGCTGCGCTGAATCTCAATCAGGTTCTGTGCCAGCGGCAGACAGCTCATCAGCCCCTGCTCCTGCTGAAAGTCCAGACGGCGCAGGTTGCAGTTGTACTTCTGCGCGATACTGGAAGCTTGAAACACATTGGTTTCCAGCTCCTGCTCCGTCTCGCCGGTGTTCATCACCAGAAAGGTCAGCAGGAACATACGCTCATTCTGGCTCTGCAATTCCTTCAGCAGTGCCTTTGCGTCCTTGCCGTAAGTTGCCAAATCTGACGGAATGATGTCCATATCGTATCCGGAACGGACAGCTTTCTTCTGTTCCTCAATCTTGGAACGATCCAGCTCCGTAATGGTGTGCTTGATGGATTTGATTGCTTTATTCTGGTCTACCGACTGAATGTGCATAGTCACGATCTGGCTGGATTCCATATCCAGAAAATCCTTCAGCAGCTGATCCGACAGGTCGGAAGCCGTGATCTGGAGATAGGACATGGAGCCATACATCCCGCCCATCTGAAAAATACGGTTCTTCGGAAAGGCAAAACCGGTCGGTGCAATAAAGTCCTTTACCGACAGCCCGCTCTCCGGCAACCACTTCCAATCGAAATTGAATCGGTCATGGTCACCCATGTGGAACATATCGTGCATCAGATGAAGCCGTTCCTTGCCGTTCAGCAATTTTGCCCGGACACCCAAGCGTTTGAAGTTGTTCATCAGGTCGATCTCGATGTGAATGAGCCTCGGCTTTGCCTGTTTCATGGATTCCGCCTCAATGCCAAACGTCAGGTACTTCGTCTTGGTCAGGCCGTTGTTGCCCTGGGCAAGCTGGCGGCGCAGCATGGTGCTGTACTCCGTGCGCACCGGATTGAAATGATCCTTCTGGTACGGGATACGCACCATCTTCTCAAAATTCGAGGCATCCGTAGCCATATTCATAAAAGAAAGCTCAAAGCGGATGCTGGAATCAAAGAAGTTCAGGAAGCTGCACCATTCCTCAAAGATAGCCGTCTGATCCTCCTGCTGTGCCAGCTGGTAATTGATGTCCTGAAACTGAATGGTTTTGGTGTAGTAGTTGTCCGTCACACGGCAAATACCGTCCGGGAACATCCGCTGAAAAGGAATGCTCTCCTGTGCCGAATGCGGAACCGTGCGGTCACCCCTTGCACGATCAATCACCGTCTGCACCTGTTTTTGCTCTGCGGCTGACAGATGAGACGGCATTCGGATGTCATCCTGCTTTTTATTCTTCGCTGTCAGCTTTTCGAGAATTTTGAACAATGCGATTTACCTCCATTTCCACGTCTGCCTGCTGAACCAGCAGTGCATAGTAATTTTTCGTTTTGTAAGGCCGAGTTTTCGGCCTCTTGAACTTCGCCTCATAGAAATGCTTTGCCACCACTTCCAGCGGCTGACCGTCTTTCTCGTACATGGCAAGAAAGAAGAGCGGCAGCATCACTGCCATCATGCCAAGTGCAGCAAGGCTCAGATTTCCGCTGGATTTGAGCAAAAAGAAAACCGGAACGCCAATCAGCGCACCGGCTCCGAAGCAGAGAATCTGCCGTTTGGTCAGGTTCATAAAGACCTTAGTTTTGACCTTTGAAAGGTCTCGCGGCACAGAAATATAAGATGCCATGAATCATTCCTCCTCTCTTTAGTGCGCTGCAAACACGGACTTCGCGAGGCTTCCCGTCTTAAATAGGGTAAATGCCAGCAAAACCGTATAGCCCATAACGCCCCAAATGCTGCTGATGATGTTATCCGAAAAGGACAGGTTCTGAATCAGAACTGCATAGATGCCCACACAGATCATGATAAGAAAGCCCTGAAATCCCAGTGCAAACAGGGAGCGCAGATAGTTTTGACCGGTATGGCTCTGCTCATGGTTTCCAAAGGTTGCGAACGGAATCGGTGCAAGGCTCACCATGAGATATATTTCCACCATTCGGCCATACACGATGACAAAGATGATTGCCGACAACGCCAGCATCGTGACCTGAACCACAAAGGTCTGCAAATACAGTCCCAGCAGCGGTCCTAAGTCCATCCCTTCCAGCGTGGCCTGCATTGCTGTCAGGGTCGCATCGCTGACGGACGTACTACCGGAAATCAGACCGCCGCTTCGGGAGATCACTTGCTGCGCTACATCAAAGACAGCCATCGTGATATTGAATGTGTTCGAGATCAGGGTCACTGCCAGAAAGGTCTTAAAGACCCATTTGAAAAATGTCCATGTCTCGAAATTTGCCAGATTGTTATGCTCAATGAGCATCTGGATCAGCTCATAACAGGCGATGAAAGTCAGCACCATTCCGGCAATGGGCAGGATCACGGATTCTGAGATGTTGCGGATCATAGAAAAGACCGCAGGTGAAAAGTTCGCCGGTGTGGTTCCCACATCGCCTGCGATCTGTCCAACCTGCTGGTTGACCGAATCGAACATCCCTGAAAGATTTCCCATGATACCGCTGATGATCATGCTCTTGAGCCAATCTGTGATCTGTTCAAGGATACTCTGCATGAGCCGCCTCCTTCCTTACGCAAACACGCCGAACAGCTTCGCCATACGGGACAGAAGCATGAACAGCTGTGAGAAAAGAGACAGTGCCGATGCAGTTGTAGTAAGAAACGCCATAGATTTGTCCTCCTGTAACTTGTCCGGCCTATCAGCCGGTGCGATTCTAAACTGCGGTTCTGCGTCATACTTCCAACATGTGCACCTGCCGGAGAGCGCAGAAAATAGCCAGCTGCGGAGATTGCCTGCACCTGACTATGTAACAGGCAGCTTTCGCCGCCCGGTCGGAATCTTCGCTCCGACAGCTTTCGCTTAACCGAACAGACCAGAAAGCAGCGGCACCAGAGTCGTGCCGATCAGTGCC
>ERZ859894.200-NODE-200-length-37712-cov-2.523834_pt1 | contig 37712 bp, 28 predicted proteins | sample MGYA00510117_ERZ859894 | MGnify/ENA primary metagenome ERZ859894 (study PRJEB30046, sample SAMN00715164) | human gut metagenome | study: EMG produced TPA metagenomics assembly of the A metagenome-wide association study of gut microbiota in type 2... | reverse complement strand
GAGGACGTTTAGACGCAAGAAGGACGCTGAAGAGCTTAGTTGCGGATTTGAGGATCTGTTCTGTTGCATAATATTATCTTTCAATTTCTTTTTCGGTAAAAATAGAATAGAGAACATGCCGGCTCGTGGGATATTTATAAAAAAGAATTCGTTCAGGCAAGATTTTATAATTATCGCATAAAACCGGAACGATTCAATATTTTTTTTGCAATCGAGAAAGTAAATCCAGAGTCTGTTTAAAATTCTTTATAATACTCCAATACAAAAAAAGGACTGAAACAGACTCTCCGACTTATAACCGTAAAATAAAAATCATTATGGATGACTGCAATTACAAAATTTTTAACAACAAACGGTTAATGCCGAAACAGGAAAAGAGAAAAGAAAAAGAAGACGAAACATTCGACCGCTCTCAATACGAAATTTTATGGACGGCAAAAAAGGCATGGGAAAATATAGAACCATACCGCAGGCGTCGCAAACGAAACAGGAAATATACATTCGGACAGCAATGGAGCGATAAAATAACGTTACCGGACGGAAGAACGATAACCGAAGAGCAATATTTGAAAGAACAAGGGAAAGTCCCCTTAAAAAACAATCTGATCCGTCAACTGGTAAAGAACGTCATCGGACAATTCCGAAGCACTCAGACTCAACCGGTATGCATCTCCAGAGACCGGAATGAACAACAATTAGGAGAACTGATGAGCATAGCCCTCGAATATGTTTATCAACATAACCGAATGTGGGAAATCGACGGCAGGACTCTCGAAGAATTTCTGATCTCGGGAAGCTGCTTCCACAAAATAGTTTACGGCAAAAGGCGAAATAAAACGGATGTATGGATCAACGAAATAAACCCGAACCGAATTTTCTTTAACAATATGGAAGATATACGACATTGGGATTGCACAATGATAGGTGAACTGCATGATGTACCTATCGCAACAATCTTATCCAATTTTTCGGGAGGCTCTCGCAAACGGGCTTCCCGTCTCCGGGAAATTTACAGTAATGCCAATCAAGAAGAACTGTACCGTCAATATTCAAACCTGACCACGGAGCGGATCGACAATCTCGACTTTCTGATTCCCGGAGAAGACCACCTCTGCCGGGTAATAGAAATATGGAGACTCGAAAATCGTGAACGGTTAAAATGCCATGATACTTTGACCGGAAAACTTTATAAAGAAGAAATAGACCGTTTACCGGCCATCGAAGCGGAAAACAGAAAAAGAATCTCCGATGCCGGAAAAGCAGAAATCGACAGTAAAGACGTACCGCTGATCCGCACCGAATGGTTTATCGACCAGTTTTGGTATTATCGCTTTTTCTCTCCTTTCGGAGACATTTTGGATGAAGGAGAGACCCCGTACTGGCACGGAGAACATCCTTACAGCATGCGGCTTTATCCGCTTATCGACGGAGAAATTCACTCTTTTGTCGAAGACATCATCGACCAGCAACGATATATAAACCGACTGATTACATTGGTTGATTTTATCATGGGATCGAGTGCCAAAGGCGTATTGCTTTTCCCGGAAGATCAAATTCCCGACGGGATGACGATCGAAGATGTAGCTGAGGAATGGACACGATATAACGGAATCATTTTATTCAAACCGAAACCGGGAGCACCTCTTCCTCAACAAATTGCCGTAAATTCGACCAATGTAGGAGCTTATGAACTTCTAAACCTGCAAATGCGACTGTTAGAAGATATCTCAGGCGTACATGGTGCTATGCAGGGAAAAACCGCTGCATCGGGAACTCCCGCCTCCCTTTATGCACAACAAACCCAAAATGCAAGTCTGAATCTCATCGACCTGTTCGAATCTTATAAAACTTTTCGGGAAGACCGAGATACGAAAATGATGAAAACCATCCAGCAGTTTTATGACGAAAACCGATATTTGGAAATTGCGGGAGATAAAGCTACCGAAGGACAAATACTCGCATCTCCGGATAAAGTCCGTAACGCAGAATTCGATATATCCATCACCGAATCCGTTTCCTCTCCGGCATACCGGGTAGCATCGAACGAGTTTTTGCTGGAACTGTTCCGAATGGGACAGATTTCTTTGGAAATGCTCCTCGAAAACGGTTCATTTCCATTTTCCGACCGCTTGTTACAGAGTATAAATAAATTAAAACAAGAGACTCAACAACAAAATTCTAAAGATACTCTACCGCTCAAAAAAACAGAAAACATTTAGACTCCATTTCAATACGTCAAGAGAGAAGGTGCAATATTTATTACACCTTCTTTTGATAATTATTCAAAAAATATGTTTTCAAACATCCCTCAAATGCTTTGATATTATAACACAAACAATTACTTTTATACATATTTTTAGCCAAATATATTTATTAAGGTGTCGACTTACCATGAAAACAAATACCCATACTTACATTGGTATCCGCATTACCATCGTTACAATACTATTTTTATCCATATTTCCCATACGGATATTTATTTACCCAAGCATGTTTATTCATTTTCTCTTCTGCATATTTTCTTGCATCGGAGGAACTGCCATAACAATCGTGGCTTTTAGAAACAACAGCATCATTCCGGCATCCGGAATTACCGTCTTATCTATATCATGGTTGACATTCATCTCGATATATTCGCTCATCGTTTCCGGTGATTTATATAAAACCGGCTACCTTTCATGTTCTTACGGAATACCAACAAAATAAACTGAAAGATTGTGTTAAAAAGATGTCTGAAAACCCTTATACGAAAATGATGTTGCAAAAACTGATCGACAGTGGTGATAAACTTAAATTTATATATGATCCCACACAACAAGGTCAAGCCCTTTTTAATAAAAATACAATTACATTTAACAGCGATGCGGGGATGAGCCCCGAACAAATCACCGAAGAATTGATCCACGCAATGCAGTATAATCTCGTATATAATCATGACATGCCCAATATTATCAATAATTACGAATATGAAGCCAAAACTTTTGAATATCTTTTATGTACATTTTATGATTTAGATATTAGACCAAATATTCAATTTATATGCTTCTCTAAAATAGCTTCAGAGTTTTCTACCCAACAGTGTCTTGATTATGAAAACTTAATCGAAGAGATAATACATACAAAATCACTGACACCTGAATTAGAAGCCAAATATCATGAATTCGGAGATTACTGGAAAACCCCGTTCTATAACAAGCCTTATGATAAAAACAAAAAACCGGAATTAATTCACTATTTTTTTAAACACTTCTACAGCCATGAATAGAATATTCAATATCATTATTATCACTTTTTTTGTAAGTAATGTATATGCACAGAACAATTGCGGTTATACAACCACATTTAATTCGAAATACGATTACGTTCGGATGACCACAAAAACAGACAAATTCGCCCAAAGCACTAATGGTGCTTTGGTAAACATCACGGATGAGCAATATATCTTAGAATACAAATCCAAGATTGCGAACAACATACCCAAGGAGAAACGAAACGACTTCTCTAAATATCATACCTCGGTCATCCTAATGTTCGATTCAGCTGGACATATCTTCAATACATCAATCCGAACGGACATCGATTGCTATGAACTGCTGACGCAGGATGAATGGTGTACGATCTATCAAAGTGCAATGAACAACCACATAAATATGGAGAAAGTAAAAATATTAGAAACCGCACGGCCAGACGGGCAGTTCGATTTTGCACGCATAAAATTTTTCATACACGCACCTCGAGATTAGCAAATCTACGGATATGAGAAAGTAACCGGAATACGATCATCGATTCCGGTTACTTATCCTGCTACCGCAACTGACTTGTAAACATATCAATGCACAATTTCAGTATTACAAAACAGCCATAAATCCCGACCTATCGAAATTCTAAAAAAATTTGTATATTTACCGACTAAAATTAAAGGGATTATTTTTGATATTACTGAATATCGATCATGAAAAACAAATTTGATAATACAACTATTTTCAAGGCTCCGGACGGCCGATCTTATCTCGTCCCGTTTATTTTAGTCACCAGTTTGTTCTTGTTATGGGGATTTGCTCACGGATTGCTGGACGTGCTGAACAAGCATTTTCAACTTGCATTTACCATGACAAAAGCAGAATCGGGATTAGTACAATTCTCGACTTATATCGCTTATTTCCTTATGGCTATTCCTGCAGGAATCTTCATGAAAAAATACGGATATAAAAAAGGCATCATTTTGGGTTTATTACTTTTTGCAACCGGAGCATTCTCTTTTATCCCGGCAGCACTCATGCACTCTTCTACTCCGTTTCTGATCGCGTTATTCATAATTGCGTGCGGTTTATGTATTCTGGAAACAGCAGCAAATCCCTACTCAACGGTTTTAGGCCCTAAAGAATCGGCCGCACAAAGAATAAATTTGTCCCAATCATTCAATGGTCTGGGCTGGATACTCGGGCCTCTGGTCGGAGGTGCTCTGATTTTCGGTACTCCCGAAGGAGACTTCTCCGCTCTTACCAAACCCTATATTCTTGTGGGCAGCATCGTTCTGGTAATAGGTATTTTATTTTTCTTTACGAAGCTTCCCGAAATCAAGGAAGATGATGAAAAAACTCCGGTTACGGAAAATATTCCTGACAAATCGATTTGGAAGCACCGTCATTTCGTACTTGCCGTAATAGCTCAGTTTGCCTACTGTGCCGCCCAAACCGGCATATTCAGTTTCTTTATCAATTACGTCACCGAACAAGACCCGAGTATCGATCCAGAAAAGGCATCGAGGTTTCTGGCTTTCGGCGGAATGACTTTATTCATGGTAGGAAGGCTTTCGGGGAGTATGTTGATGAAATGGACTACGCCCAATAAACTGCTGGCCTTATTCTCTTTGATTTCATCCATATGCATGCTTCTGGTAATTCTCTCTCTGGGAAGAATATCATTATATGCCCTATACACGACCTTCTTCTTTATGTCGATCATGTTCCCTACGATTTTCGCACTCGGGCTTTCGAACATGGGAACTCTTACCAAAAAAGCTTCGTCATATATCGTTATGGGCGTAGCAGGTGGCGCTTTCAGTCCTATGCTTATGGGATTGATCGGAGAGAATAACATGGCTGTCGGATTCATTGTCCCGTTCGTTGCTTTTATATATATTTTGTTTTTTGCAGCCAAAGGTTACCGCTCGTAAATAAGAATACGACTATTATCACCAAAACTTGTTTAAATTTTTGGATAAAGAAATTCTCAAGCCAGCCCCGAACAAAATTTAGACAGGCGCAGAGCGAACAGTCAGAAAATTAGACAGATTCTCAATAATTCTTCTTATCTTTGTCCCCGTATCGGTTCGAGATGCCTGCAACAGGATATCGATGAAAAGGGAATCCCGTGAAAGTCGGGAACAGTCCCGCTGCTGTAATTCTCCTATATTTGCGGCAAACTACCCCCTGCCACTGAATAGAATTATTCGGGAAGGCGTTTGCCCACAGAGATAAGTCAGAAGACCTGCCATACACACAAAATGCCGTTTCTTGCGAGGATGAGACCGGCAATACAAAAAAATTTCAGCGAATGCGTAATTTCCGATTTTGCAACCCTGCTTTATTGTACGGGATAATCTTATGGTGGATTATTCTGCCGATTCGCATATCCGGACAAACGACCGCCAAAATCGATACGACAAAAACCTACCAACTAAAAGAAGTCGTATTCACCGGAAAAACGATAAACAGAGATGTAGTTCCGGCACAAACACTTTCAGGCAAGCAATTAGAAAGACTCAGCGTGCATTCTGTCGCAGATGCGATCCGATATTTCTCGGGAGTACAGATAAAAGACTATGGCGGAATCGGCGGACTGAAGACCGTCAACATCCGAAGCATGGGAACAAATCATGTGGGTGTATTTTATGACGGTATCCAATTGGGCAATGCTCAGAACGGGACAATCGACCTGGGACGTTTCTCATTAGACAATATGGAAGCGATCACCTTATACAACGGACAGAAAAGCAGTATCTTTCAACCGGCAAAAGATTTCAGTTCGGCAGGTTCGGTTTATCTGCAATCCAGAACTCCACGTTTTGAGGAAGGCAAAAAATATAATCTGAAAGCAACATTCAAAACCGGTTCGTTCGGAACGGTTAATCCGGCAATTCTTTGGGAACAAAAGCTGAGCGAGAATATAAGCGGATCGGTAAGCGGAGAATACCTCTATACCACGGGACGATATAAATTTACGTACCGTAAAGAAGGAGGATATGACACTACTGCCGTACGGCACAACGGAGATGTAAACGCTTTACGGATAGAAACCGGTCTTTTCGGAAAAATAAAAGACGGCAACTGGAAAACAAAACTCTACTTCTATAATTCGGAACGGGGTTATCCGGGTGCTGTTGTCAGGAACAAATTTTCCAATGAAGACCGCCAATGGGACTCGAACTTTTTCGTGCAATCGTCATTCCGAAAAAGTTTTGCAGAACGTTATCATCTTTTAATCAGCAGTAAATATGCGTATGATTACCTCCATTATTTAGCAGATCCGAGAAAAGACGCCTCTGTCACGTACACAGACAATCATTACCGGCAACAAGAAGTTTACTTATCGGCAGCCCAAATGTATTCTATATTCGATTTCTGGAACATCAGTTTATCGACAGATTTTCAATGGAATAAACTAAACGCCGATTTGATCAATTTTGCCTATCCAAGACGTTACTCGGGATTGATAGCGATAGCTTCTTCTTTTGAAATGGAGCCGGTAAAATTACAGGCAAGTCTGTTGGGGACTTTCACAAAAGAAACCACATCTTCTGCAATCGTACCGGCCTCACACAAACCGCAATATACCCCGACAATTATTGCATCTTACCGTCCATGGAAACATATCGGATTAGATATAAGGGCTTTCTATAAAAAAATCTTCCGAATGCCTACTCTGAACGATTTATACTATACATTTATCGGCAATGTAAAGCTAAATCCCGAATATACGACTCAATATAATGTCGGCATTACATACAACAAAAGCTTCAACGGAATATTACGCATATTGGAGATACAAGCAGACGGATACTACAATCAGGTGCGGGACAAAATCGTCGCAATGCCGACATCCAATTTTTTCCGCTGGACAATGGTCAACTTAGGAAAAGTAAAAATTAAGGGAATCGACATTGCCGCCAATGCAGGATGGCGATTCGGGACACAATGGAGCATCGACACCCGCATAAATTACACTTACCAGAAGGCACAGGACTACACTTCTACCGACGATCTTTATTACAAAGGACAAATTCCGTATGTCCCCCTGCATAACGGATCGGCAGTCATCAATGCCGGATACAGAAACTGGGAACTGAATTACAGTTTCATATATACCGGAGAACGATATGCTTCGAGAGCCAATACCGAAGAAAACTACGTTCTTCCATGGTACACAAGCGATTTATCTCTATCGAAAAATCTCCGATGGCACAAAACCGGAATAAAAATAACCGCCGAAATCAACAACTTATTTAACCAACAATATGAAGTCGTGCGTTCTTATCCCATGCCCGGCACTAATTTCAAACTGATATTGAATGTTACACTTTAACCGGATAATTTTATGAAACGAATGAATATGCAAAATATTTACCGTATCTTTCCACTTATATTTTTGTTACTGACAAGCTGCCGGGGCGATGAGCCTGTTCCCGTTCCACGAGAAATCACCGTAAGTTCGGGATTCTATCTGCTCAACGAAGGAAATAAAGGTAATAATATGGCTACTCTCGACTATTTCGACTACACCAATAATACCTATTATCTGAACATATATGCAGAGAGAAATCCGACTGTAGTCAAAGAATTGGGAGATGTCGGCAATGACCTGCAGATATACGGAAACAGACTATATGCCGTAATTAACTGTTCTAATTTTATAGAAGTTACAGACCTGAAAACGACAAAACACATCGGTATGATCCAAATTCCGAGTTGCCGCTATATCGTTTTCCACAAAAACAAAGCATACGTATCATCGTATGCCAGCATAGACGGAAGCGATTTATACGCCAGACAAGGATATGTTGCCCAAATAGATACCGCCTCTTTACAAGTCGAAAAGAGAGTTGCCGTAGGGTCGCAACCGGAGGAGATGGTCATCATCGGAGATAAATTATATGTGGCAAATTCGATGTGCGTTTCGACCGGAGAAATGGATCATACGGTTTCGGTAATCGACCTGAATACATTTACCGAAATAAAAAAAATAGATGTTGCGGTAAACCTGCACCGGATGAAGGCAGATCGTTACGGTTACATTTATGTCTCGTCCAGAGGAGACTATTATGACGGGAAGTCCGATCTTTATATGATAAACAGTCGTACAGACGAAGTAGAAGGTCCTTTATCGATACCTGTCAATAATATGTGTATATCAGGAGACTCCTTATACATTCTTGCAAAAGAATTCAATTATATTACAGGATATGCAGAAAGTGTTTATGGAATCATAGACACCCGTACTCACAAAATCCTTACCCGAAATTTCATATCGGACGGAACCGATACCCGGATAGATATGCCATACGGCATCGCGGTAAATCCCATCAGCAAAGAAATATTCGTCACAGATGCCAAAGATTTCATCACACCGGGAAAAGTTTACTGTTTCTCTCCAGACGGCAAAAAGAAATGGGAAGAAATAGCCGGAGAAATTCCATCGAACATTGCATTTGTGTTAGAAACTCAAACAACAGATAATTAACAATATAATGAATTTATATTGCTTAATCGGTAAGAAGCCCATTTAAACGGATAATAAAAATATTTCTATAAGAGCCTATTTAAATTTTAGACAGATATTCAATCCAAAATATAACGGATTCCCGAACGTTTTTTCAAATCGGCCATATCTTCCATAGAAAGCTGGTTATCTCCGATATCCAAAACCGAAATAGCCGGAGAAGTTTTTAATGACCGCAAAGCATTATGTTGTGTGTACAAATAGGTTAAAGAAGGGCACAGACCTACATCAAGAACCGACAGCATATTATCGGAACAGTCGAGATAAAGCAGAAACTCCTGATTTCCTATCTTCAAATTGTTTAATGCATTGTGAGAACAATCCAAAGAGACCAAATAAGATAGCCCGGATATATCCAACTCCTCGATCCAATTAAAAGAACAATCAAGGTGTTCGAGCCATTTGCAAAAAGAGACGTCGATATTCTCCAGACAACATTTCGGAACACGCAGTTCATTGATGCATTCTCCGCAAATGCGGATTACATATTCACCTTTTTGGGTATATGTATGAATCATATTTTTATCACAAATTCCATCTCCCCAATCGATCATAAAATCGCGGGCCGAAACAGAAAGCTCTATTTCGGAATTTTCCGGAATTAAATATGTAAAAAGAGTAATAACACCAAAAGTTTCCGCCTTTTTATTAACAACAGATGTTTGTCTCCTATAAACTAATGGCAAGATCTTCATACCGCACAAAAATATGACTTTTGACACAATGCCCAATAAACCATTTAATTAGTTCAACAGTTATCAAAATCAATATAACTGTCAGCTGTTTAAATAATATATTTAATCTAATAATCAGATATTTTTATTATTAAACCGTACAAATATACAAGATTTATTTATGAACTTCGCTAAAAGATTCGGGAAATTAAAATACTAATAAATTAGGATAACAAATAATTATTCCGGTTATTGAGAAATCCGATAAGACAAATACCTAAGAATCAAAGGCCGACGTTTTATAATACAATCCCATTATATCAGTTAAGATTTTTCAGAAAGGAGTAGAATAATATTATAAAATACAACACACATTTACATTTATTAATTGAAATAAAAACTTTCTCTAAAGAAAACTTGGAGTTCTTTTTTAATAATAAAAATATATATAAACGTACAAGAACTTTATTAATCTTTCTGTAATTTCTCCATAATAAAAGATACAGGCTGCAAGTATAATTTACCAAACTCCGGGAATCCGCTATTATTCATTCATATTACTCATCTCTGTCTTTTTCGTCCTTTTTCTTCTTTTATTAAGAGGTATAAAAAAACAGACTCAAATCATATCGAAACAGAAAAAAGATAGACTCGGCACAAAAAACATTCAATCCGAAAAACAGAAAAATCCTCGAAATAAATATCGATATTACCCGACAAAAAAACAGAAGAAAAACTGAAATAATCGCAATAAGCCGAAAATTCAGATAAATTGAAGACTGTCTTCTTGTCTAATATGAGCCACGAAATAAGAACTCCGCTAAATGCTATCGTAAGATTTTCAGTATATATAGATAGACCCCGATTACACAAAAGGTTCTCGATTTTGCTTTTCTCATCCTCTTAATCTCAAAATACCGCCGGAGAAAAAACATCATTTCATCTGAATTTTCCGACAAAGAACATATATTCTCCCTTTAAAATAAACTCATCAGATCGTTGCTTCTCCGATAGGAACAGAACCGGAAACCTTTACCTGCATTTTTGTAAATCGGTACGGCAACGGTTCGGTATAACATATATAATTACCGATACAACGCGTTATAAGAATATCATCATGATGCCCGTCCATCGCCCCGAAACTTCCATTCGGTTTCCGTTCAAAAACATCATGTTCATAACATGCCTGGATATCCCTTTCTATATACCCGTTCTCCCTTAACATCTGAATTTGATGATTTACCACCATTGTTTTGGTAGAACGATTCATGTGAAATCCCCATTTAGAAGGAACTTGAGAACGGATCATTTCGGCAGATACACGAGCATACAAATGTGTATAAGAATCGGCAATAGTATCCAGAATATATTCCGTATGTTCTCCATCCGTATGTTCCGTTTCCAAAGTATTGCTTTCTATTACAAGTAACGCATGGTGATAAAAAGCCGCAATCTGGACAGACTTCCATGCCAATAAATCATGATCAATATGCCCCCTCCATTGAGCGACAATCTCAGGTACACCCCCAAACAACATCCAATAACGGTCATAGACGACGATAACCGAATAATCGGCCTTTGAAGAGCGGCCTCCGATATCGACAACAACCAGATAACGATCTTTCACAGACATATCGGTATCCGGGGAAGACCAGATCTGAAGCCGCCCTCCCCCCTCTTCTTTAAAGTGAAGATCTTGCAACGCAAGTTTTCCTGAAAATGCTTTTCCGTAAACTTCTCCGACCTTATCTGCCGGACGGCACGATTCCCTGAGCCTTTGCACCTGCCGTATATCGAACACCCGTTCTCCGGTATGGTTAAACGCCTCAACATCGTCAGAAGGATACTCCGCCATCATATCGGCATGATCTCTATACTCTTTCCGTTTCATACGATACCAAGCTATCGCTTCGAGAGTCGCACCTTTATCCCAAAGATCCTTTTCATAATCTGTCAAAGATGTTATCAATGCGTCATAATCTTCTACCGGAACAGAGTACATTTCTATTTCGAACCACGGTATAAATAAGAAACGTTTATCGCTCTCCCCTCTCTTTGCCCTTTCACATTCCTGATGAAAATAATTTCCCGTTCCGTTCGCCGTACTTTCCATAACAACGACCGAATCGGGCAACAAAGCAACCGAACCGCATACCGAACGAATCAACGACTCAGGAGATTTCAACCGCGTATGAGGCCAGAAAGCTACCTCCGACAAATGCGCCATAACAGCATCCGATCCACGTACCGACTCCGGAGTTTCTGCCGACCCGATCGTGACTTTACAACCCGTTTCGGCAATTACAGAGGTATTCCCCATTTTCTCATACGGCTGAAACTTCAGAGGTTTATCTGCATCTATCAACCAAGCCGGATAATTTTCCAACAATTTAGAATACATCCCTTTAATATTTGCCGCTGCATCCTTCAAATGCGCGCATATCACGCTATTCCAGTTTTTCCGGTGTACCAGCTGTATCCAAGCCATATACATCTGTACCAGCGTAGAACCGCCCCACTGTCTTGCCTTCAACAATATCAGCCGTATAGGCAGACATTTCGTCCTCATATCTTCAAGCTCCGAAAGCAGGCGACGCTGAGGCCGATTGAGTCGAAAAGGAATATCTGAATCACCCGTCTTATTCTTAATACGGACAAATAAAACCGCCCAGAATTCAAAATCATATTTAATCCTGACCTTCACCCACCGTCTCCAGACTTCTTCCTTAATAACGGGCGAAGGGGATTCTTTCAACTCATTCAGAATAAATTTTTCTATCGAACCATGCCGACGTAAAAGTTTTACGAGCTCGACCTCTTCCAGCATCATTTCCGGGATATATTGTATCGGAATAGGAGCATCCGGAAGATGAAAGCAAAAACGCTTTCCGGTTATGCTTCCTTCTCCCGTCTCAGGACGATAAGGTCTATCGATCTCTTTTTTCCGCCTTTCGTTTTCAATCACTGTAATTTCCATTTTATCTAATATTTTCCGATAATTCTATTTTCCGCAAAATAGCACATCGAAAAACGATATTTCGTGCGATAAATATAAAATCTATCGCAACCCCGCCAGCCGGTCGAGCGTATCGGCTATGGCACACAACGCTTGTCTTTCATCTCCGGCATCATTTCTACTCTCATGTTTTTCCAGAATTTCAATACACTTGAGCAGATTGACCTCACTGGTACATTCAGGTATCATTTCCTGCAAACGTTTATAACACAAATCCAATATCTCCCGTCTTTTCCGGATATAATCATCGGCCGGAATATTATTTTTTCCGGTAAGAGCATTTTTTTTCGTCATATTCTATACGATTTTATAATTATAACACCATACGACAAATATATGAGGTGATATTTGTGTGCTGATGTTATAATAATAAATTCGTTCACTAACCAATTAAAAAAATTTAGAAGGAGAAACAAAAATGTTTGCATCAATATTCAACGGGATCAAAGCCCGAAAACAGAGAAAAGCAGCTGAAAAGGAACAAAAAAACGCATTACAGGCCCTCGACAGCCAACAAACACAGTTAGACAACCTTTTCAACTCGGAGTATTACGGAGATTATATAAATCGATCGGATAACCAAGCCCTATTAAAAAATCTCCGGAAACAGACTCAACAACTGAATCAACAAACACTGACTCAGTCTGCCGTCACGGGAGCGACACCCGAAGCTATCGCCGCCCAACAAAAAAACAATGCGGAAACGATAGGCAACACATATAGTGCGATTGCGGCAAATGGCGCACAATGGAAAAATAATGTACTGAACAATTACATCAATCACTCGGCAGCAATAAATGACAAAAGATACAACACCTATATGAATGCCAGCAATATGTTCCGGAACGCATCGGAAAATGCGTTACAGAACGTAGGTCGAAGATTGGAAAATCTGGATAATACAATATTAAGTATGGCAAAACTGTCGTCAGGGATGCTTTGAAATCATTTATCGGAAACGGATCAAAAGATATGATAATGGAAAATAAGACAACCGAACTACAAAATAAAAAAAATACGGCAGCGATTTTCTCCGACATCAGGCAACAGGTAGAAGATGGGAGAGGCTTTCTCTCGGTATGTCGGGAAAATCGAAAACAAAAAAAGAGATCTGCCGCCCGCAAGTCGATTGATGATCTGGAATATGCGTTGAAACTTTTAGGACAAAAACCGACAAAAGAAGAATACGGAAAAAAAGAAAGGAGTTTTTACTGGAAAAAACTCACCCGGTTATTTGAACCGGAATCCGAAATTATAGATAAACAAAACGTACGATGCAGAAAAAAACAAGAGTTGCGGAAAAAGTTTCTCGAACTAACAGAGAGGATTCCGGTCATCCCGAATACTCATGCCAAACTGCCTGCAAAAGGATTAAACACAAAAGAATTTCCAGAGGTATGGCAAGATAATGCAGAAAATACCGATAAACAAAAATTCTTGCTTTTCAACTATCTGACAGCTCAAGGTATTTCTCCCGAAGAAGCCCGAGTACAAATAGAAAACTTATTATTCGAAAACACTCAAAACAATACTCTCAATGAATAAAAACAATAGATGGGATTATATCGATCCTCAATTACAAAATATGTATAAACGTCAATTCGCCCGGACAATAGATAACGGTCAAAGCACAACAACTCAACCATTTATGCAAAAACGACCGGAATATATCGATTCCGATTTAATAAAGCAGACAATGGCCGGCAACCCTCTGACCGGTCAGGAATGGAGAACTCCCATTCCTGCACAAAAGCTGTATCCGACCATACCCTACCCGTCCATTCCCGATACTCCATACAACCGAAAGATTTTGTCTTCTTTATTCAATAATGATCCTGAAGAAAAACCTCTGACAAGCTTTAAAGACGGACTGGCCCAATACGGGAAACGGTTAGCAAACGATTTTTCTTACAATATCGGGAAATTAAAAAGCTGGTGGAACAATGAAGATGAAATGCAAGATGCATATAGGAAAGTGCAAAAGGACCTCGGCAATTTATCTTCCGTAAACAATGAAGATTTATTAAAAGAAATCGAACGGAACAGACAAGAAATTCTTGAGAAAACCACCCGAAGACCCGACAAAAAGTTCGACTATAACAATAACGAGCTCTATGATCCGAGAACCGGAGCTGTCAATGAACAAGAGTACATGAATATAAAAGCCCGATATATCGATGCTTTAAAAAATATCATGGAGATGAGATCGGACGGCTTATCCCCTCAGCAAATAGAAAAAGCAGTGAATGATTACATCATCAACGGAGGTGAAGGGAAAAAACAAATGAGTAAAGCTCTGGAACAAAATGACAGTTTCAAAGAAACCGAAGGTTGGGCAAAAGTTGCCGAAACGGGTGCAGGAATAGCTCAGCAAGCCCTACCCATAGCCGCAGGACTGGTCTTTCCACCGGCAGGAGTCGCTTTGGGTGCAGCCAATGTCGGTAGTTTAGCAGCACAAAGTCACGCTCAGGCACAGATGGATATAGATCGGTATGAAAAGGAAAACGGTGAAAAAGTACCGGATTGGAAACGTGCCGCTTATGTGGGTTCTTATACAGGAGCAGACCTCCTCATAGAAGGCCTCATGCAGGGCAGATATCTAAACAAACTCTCTGCTCCTTTGAAAGAATCGATGCGAAAAGGCGTTGTGTCTCAAATGATGAAAAATCCGCAGGCATCCAAAGAGTTAACCGACTTGCTAAAAAATTACAAACATATCGACCTGAAAAAACTGGCGGCAGAAATCGGTTCGGATGCCACTATGGAGGGATTGAGCGAAGCCGGCACTTCTGTTGCTCAAGACATGGCAGCACGCATTTATCTGGATAGAGAAAATTATCCGGCATTAAATGAAATTCTTCAAAACGCAACCCGCTCCGGCATAGAAGGAGGAGTTTTCGGAGGAGCATTAGGCGGAATAAGCCATACCGGAGGAAAAGCGGTGCAACATCTTCGGAGAAAAAATGATGGAAAAGTGACAATACTCAATACCAAATACGGAGAGCCGATGGAGGTAATCGGGCAAACCGAAAACGGACTGTATAAAGTCATTACACCGGAAGGAAAAGAAGAACTCATATTTCCTGATTTCGCAGAAGGCATATATTCTATTCCTTATGAAGATTATAATCGGATTACCCGCAGCAGTGCGGACGAATACGAAAAAATGCCATCCGCGACAGAACAGAATAAAAATCTGAAAAAGGAAGATTCCGGATTCAACATTTCGATCGTCAACCCTGACAATCCGTGGTTGAACAAATACGATACGCAATTTCAAAGAGACAGACGCCGACAGGAAGCCGAAAAAATAAGCAAGGAACTTGGCATTGATGCTCAAATATTTGACCGACAATCGGAACTTCCTCTCGACGTACAGCAAAAACTGCCGGCTAAAGACGTCCTACCGGGTTATTTTTCTCCCGAGAATGATCAGGTGAACGTTATATTAGACAATATCCGTTCTGAAGCTGAACTAAAAAAGACACTGATGCGTGAAGCTGTCGCCAAAAAAGGAATACGTGCTTTATATGGAGAACATACCGATAGTTTTCTGGATCAGGTATTCCGGTCAATGCCTTCAGAAGTCAGGGAAACTTACCAAAAAAACAACAGATCAAATCGTAAAGCTGCTGAAGAATACCTGTCCGATATGGCAGAAAAGGGGATCGATAATCCCGGACTATGGAACAACATCCGGTCATATACCCGACAAATAATAAGGGATAAATTAGGACAGGACTTCGATTTTGACGATAACGAATTGCAATATATCTTATGGAAAGCCCGCAACCGTATCACAAACAAAGATACGATGAAAGAGATGCTGAAAAAAAACAATAAAGAACGACAAATCCGAGAATCGATGTTCCCGACTCACTACCCGCCTAAAAACAAAAAATAACCGCAACCTTCATAATGACAAACGGGAAAGATTGTAAATCACCTTTCCCGTTTTATCATTTATATTAAAGCAATAGCTTATGCTTCTTTCCCGTGACAGTTCTTATATTTCTTACCGCTTCCGCAAGGACAAGGGTCATTACGTCCTACCTTAGGCCCGACTTTGATCGGTTCGGGTCTTTGCGGGGCTTGCTGTGCAGAAGCTGCCGAGGAGCTGCCTCCCACCTGATCTTTTTGTGTACGGTATTTGCTGTAATCCTGACGCACTTCAGGAGCAGCTTCACGCACCTGCTCCGGCTCTCGTACAGGAATCTGGCCTCTCATCAGAATAGCTACCGTTTTTCGGTTGATCGTATCGATCATATCTTTAAACATACCGAAAGACTCCAATTTGAAGATCAATAACGGATCTTTTTGCTCATAACTTGCGTTCTGTACCGATTGACGCAATTGATCGAGATCGCGCAAATGTTCTTTCCATGCCTCATCTATCGTATATAACAATATGGCTTTCTGGAATGCTTTATTGATTGCTTTCGACTCCGATTCGTATGCCTCTTTCAAATTACAAGAAATATTATACATCCGTTTTCCGTCCGTAATCGGTATCATTATATTCTCATACCGGTCACCCTGATTTTCATAAACCTGCTTAATCACCGGATTGGCAACAGCCACCATATTATCCGTTTTACGCTTGAACGCAGCGATGACCGCATCATACAGCATATCTACCAATCGCTCGTTCTTTTCACTTCGCATTGCCGTTTTATCGAAAGGTATTTCAATGGCAAACGTCTTGAACACATCCTCTTTAAGCGCATCGTAATCCGAATTTTGAGAATGAGATTCGATCATAGCCTGTACGGCATCATACATCATATTTACAATATCGATACCGATACGTTCTCCTAAAAGAGCATGATGACGTTTGGTATATATTACCTCACGTTGTGCATTCATCACATCATCATATTCCAATAAACGCTTACGAATACCGAAGTTATTCTCTTCTACCTTCCGCTGAGCACGTTCGATTGATTTGGAAATCATATTATGTTCGATCATCTCTCCTTCTTCAAAGCCCAAACGGTCCATAACCTTAGCAATACGTTCTGAACTGAACAGACGCATCAAATTATCTTCGAGAGATACATAAAATACCGAAGATCCCGGATCACCCTGACGTCCGGCACGACCTCTCAACTGACGGTCCACACGACGAGACTCATGACGTTCAGTACCGATAATGGCCAACCCACCGGCAGCACGAACCTCAGGAGAAAGCTTGATATCAGTACCCCGCCCAGCCATATTGGTAGCGATAGTCACCGTTCCGCTCTGACCTGCCTGAGCGACAATATCCGCTTCTTTCTGATGTAACTTGGCATTCAATACGTTATGTTTGATCTTACGCATGGTAAGCATCTTGCTGAGCAATTCTGAAATTTCAACAGAAGTCGTACCCACAAGTACCGGACGGCCGGCCTCGACCAGTTTTTGTATTTCATCGATTACCGCCGTATATTTTTCCCGTTTGGTCTTATACACCCGGTCGTTCATATCGATACGGGCAACGGGTTTGTTTGTAGGAATCGTAACGACATCAAGTTTATAAATATCCCAGAACTCCCCTGCCTCAGTCTCGGCAGTACCGGTCATTCCCGCCAACTTATGATACATACGGAAATAATTCTGTAAAGTAATCGTTGCAAAAGTCTGTGTCGCAGCCTCGACTTTGACATGCTCTTTTGCTTCGATAGCCTGATGCAATCCGTCCGAATAACGACGACCTTCCATAATACGTCCGGTCTGCTCGTCGACGATTTTTACCTTATTATCGATAACGACATATTCATCGTCTCTTTCAAACAAGGCATAAGCCTTTAAAAGCTGGTTCACGGTATGCACCCGTTCTGCCTTGATCGCATAATCCTGCATCAGGGTATCTTTCTTCGCCTGTTTTTCCTCATCGGACAGTCCCATATTTTCCAGCTCGGAGAGTTGGGCTCCGATATCGGGCAATACGAAGAATTGCGGATCATCGGAATTTCCGGTAATCATGTCCAGACCCTTATCGGTCAGTTCCACACTGTTATTTTTTTCATCGATTACGAAAAGCAGCGGGTCGGTAACAATCGGCATATTACGGTTGTTTTCCTGCATATAATACTCTTCTGTCTCGAGCATCAACGCTTTTACACCGGGTTCACTGAGATATTTAATCAATGCAGAGTTCTTAGGAAGCCCCTTAAACGACCTGTATAACAACAAAGCACCCTCTTTACGCACCTCCTTATCGCTCGAAGCTATTTTAGTACGAGCTTCAGCAAGCAGCTTGGTCGTATAAGCCCTCTGTGCTTTATACAAAGCTTCTACTTTCGGACAAAACTCCTCGAAAAGCTGATCATCACCTTTCGGTACAGGACCTGAAATAATCAACGGCGTACGGGCATCATCGATCAATACGGAGTCCACCTCATCGACAATCGCATAGTTATGTTTACGCTGTACAAGATCCTCGGGAGATGTCGACATATTATCACGCAAATAATCGAAACCGAACTCATTATTAGTTCCGAAAGTAATATCCGCATTATACGCTTTGCGTCGTTCTTCCGAATTGGGCTGATGCTTGTCGATACAATCGACAGACAAACCATGAAACATATACAACGGGCCCATCCATTCCGAGTCACGTTTGGCAAGATAATCATTCACGGTTACCACATGCACGCCATTCCCGGTAAGAGCATTCAAAAATACAGGCAAAGTCGCAACAAGAGTTTTTCCTTCACCTGTCGCCATTTCGGCAATTTTACCTTTGTGTAAAACGACACCGCCGAACAACTGGACATCATAATGAATCATGTCCCATGTCACCTCATTGCCTCCGGCTATCCAGTGATTCTGATAGATGGCTTTATCTCCTTCGATATGTACAAAATCATGAGTCAATGCCAATTCCCGGTCAAACGGTGTAGCAGTCACGGTGATCGTTTCATTTTGAGCAAAACGACGGGCAGTATCTTTTACTACCGCAAATACCTCGGGCAATACCTCATCAAGAACTTTCTCATATTTTTCAAGAATCGTTTTCTCGATCTTGTCTATTTCTTCCCAAATGGCTTCACGTTTTTCGTAATCTTGTTCTTCTACCGAAACTCTTAATTCCGCAATACGGTTTTTCTCAGGAGCGACAGCGTCCTGCACCCGTTTTTTAACATCATCGATACGGGCTCTCAGCTCATCGTCGCTTAGCTTTTCGATAGCCGGATATGCCTCTTTGACCTTGTTTACATAGGGGAGTATCTCTTTCAAATCACGTTGCGATTTATTTCCGAAGAGACTTTTTAAAAAATCATTAAATCCCATAGATTATATATTATTTTATTTTTTGCTGAATGAATAAAAACATTTCTCAAGAAAATACTTGGAGAACGGTTACAAATGTAATGTAAATAACCCGAAAACAAAAAGTCCGAAAAAGATTCGATAAATTCAATATCGGAACAATTCAGAATTTCACATGGATTCTATCCGATTTATTTCACCGAAACGACTTTCTCATTTTACCGGATTTCGGGAAGCGCCGGTTGAGATGCGGCATTCGGAGAGCGTATCCGCAAAATACGTGAAACCGTAGGTGCGATCATTGTAGCCCGAACAGGCCGGGCGATATGCTGAGGTTTTATGTCTTTACCAAAGAAAATAAGTGGAGCTGGAATCGCATTCTCCCGAACATATTCACGTGGATTGTCCGTATTTTCATATACGATTTCCCAACCGGGCTGAACCTCGAGAAGAAGATCTCCGGATAATTTACGATGATACCCCCGACGAATGGCATCGATCCGGTTATTCCAATTTCCGTGCAGCATTTGGAACGATGTCGTCACATCCTGTATCCCTGTCATTTGAACAAGAAATTCAGCAGCTTTGAGCTGAACATCTCTCAAACTCATTTCTTTATCCGAAATCAGTTTCCGGTTCAGAAATATCTGACGGTCATGATAACCGAGTACCCATTTCTCCTGTCCGTAAACCGCCATCAAATACATATTGAGCAAAGAGGTTGCCCGCTCAGGATAAAACTCTCCTGCAGGAATTTCATATATCCCCACCTCTTTCGCCTCTCCGTTAAAATATCCGGTAGAGGTCAGGAAAATCACCGTATTCTTCAATCCGACATTCTTGTCGATCATCTCCAACAAACGAGCAATTTCCTGATCAAGGCGCAAATAAGTATCTTGAATTTCAAGACTATACTCCTGAATGCTTTTTCCTTGGTAATTGGCAGCAGAATACCCGATATTCAACATATCGGGATACATTTGTTTCCCCAACTCGCCTTTAGTAAGAAAAGCCTCCACGACCCGGTTTACCTCTTCATTCACCAAACCGCTGGTCTTAAAGTAATCGTATTTCTTATATTTCCCCTTGTCGAATATATGCTTAAACATATAGTCGCTACTCAGATAAGACAAGCCTGTATAATCCGTTGCCGAACGCAATGGCTGCCAGATAATCGTATCTATACGACGGTCGAGTCCCGATTCTATATTATATTGGTCGATATAAGCCGGGATATCTTTGTAATGAGTAGATGAAGCCCATTTCCCGTTGTCATTATCAATCCAGAACACGGCATTTGCAGCATGTCCCCCGCTCAATATCGCCTGTTCGAAAGTCGGTGCGACGGAAAAAACACGAGAGACACCTTCTGTCGCGATTTTCAATTCATCACAAATCGTCGAGGTCAACAAATTCTTAGGAGAAACCGTTTCATTCGTATAATTTCCCATTTTAGCAGGATCATACAAGATAGATTCCACCCTATCCTCCGCAACATTATATAATGTATTGGCCACAATTCCATTATAAGCCGGATACGTTCCCGTATAAATAGATGCCGTTGCAGAAGAACGATCGATATTCGGAAAATCGAATGTAACTTGATCATATAGCAAGCCTTCGTCCATCAGACGCTTGAAGCCCTTGTCCCCGAAGACATGCCGCATCATCTGCAAATAATCGGTACGCAACTGATCTATAGTAATACCGACAACCAACTTAGGCACATCGGCCGGAACCTGAGCCCCCAAAGGTGCGGTCATCAATACTAAAATCAAGGATGCTATAACTTTATTCATTTTTCTATATTTCTTTTTCTGCCATCTTTTCCTTCCTGCGATTCACCCATATATAGGTCACAGACCTAACGGCCAATACCAACACTAAAGGCAAGAATGCAATATTCATCTGTTGAGGCAACCAATACCAACTTGCCAATAAACAGAAAAGCACCGCAAAGTTAATAAAATGATAATAACAGACGACCTTTTTCATAGATTTTACCCAAATGATTGCAGGTAATATCAATAAAAAAGGATTTGCCCAGAATCCCGAATAATTCGGATAGGTAGCCGGATGGGTAGATATAAACATCAAGAAGAACAATAGACAGCCTACCAACCCGTAGATCAAAAACAAAACCGTATCTACAATACGGTAATGACGACGTTTTATAATTTCTACGACAGAAATTATAACTACCACGGACAACAGCAAAGATGCAGCAAATAAAGGAGATATACCGGTCGGTCGAACAGTTGCAGACGTCATATGCATAGGATCTGCGGCGAGCAATAAAACCGGCTCTCCGGACAAATAGCGCACCGAGTCGCCTTTTACGACACGGGCATCTTCAAATGCGTCCATAAGCACATCCGGAAGAAACATCTGTTCTTCATAACTAATCGTCCGGTCGAGAGGCGCTCCCAAAGCCAGATCTATTCCGAAAGTAAGCCACGGATAATTATGCGTACAATCATGAATCATCTCACGGAATGTCACTTTTTCGTCCGGATCTTTATACTGTATCTGCCCCGATAAATTTTCCGTTATCACATTACGAGGACGAGTGGCGCAATTATCATACAGAAAGTTATACCGATATATACGATTATCGGGCATATTATTAATAATCAAAGCCTGAAATACACGCTTACTCTCTTCTGCCGTCAGCTCTAAAGGAAGTTCTGAAACTTTACTTCCCCGTACAGCATAGTTATAGACAAAATCCCTGAAATCGGCAAGCCCTATACTATAATCGGTCTCTCCTTTAGTAAAACGATAGATAAAATGCGGGGTATTGAAACTGAACACACCATAATGAAAAACGACATCTACATTTCGTGATACATCTTGCACACGCAATCCCGTATGCCCGAACAACTCATATACTTGAGATCCCGGAGAACAGGTTATCAAACTGATTTTTAAGGAATCGTTTACGGAAGAATATCCTGTCGCCAGCGAACATAAAAAAAATAAAAATACAAGTATCTTCTTAATATCCATAATCTTAACCCGACAAGTAATACAATACTGTCTTCAACGGGTAAAAATACGACATTTTCACGAGACGACTTCTCCCGTGTTTATTTTTTATATTTTATTAGAACAAAACTTTCATCTGTTTGACAAAAAACGGAAATCAGCACCGGAAGGACTCTGAAATACTCTTAAGTCGAACTCTGGTAGAACCGCCATAATATGATCCAAAACATCCGCCTGCAGTGCTTCGTACAACGGCCATTCTTTTCTTTTTGTGAAAAAATAGATTTCCAAAGGCATTCCTTTATCCGTCGCTTCAAGATAACGGACAAGAATCATCAGATCTCCATTGCACTCGGGCAATGCCCGGATATAACGATCGAGATAGGCCCGGAACAGTCCGATATTGGTCAAACGGCTCTGAGGCGAAAGTTCTTTTTTATAATCGACATATTCGCGAACACCTTCTAAACGACAAAAACACTCTAACATTTCGGGAGTACAAAATTTCACACTGTTCATGTCGATATGTACCGCACGCTTTATGCGACGCCCTCCCGACTCCTCCATCCCTCTCCAGTTCTGAAAAGAATCGCTCACCAATGCATACGGAGGAACGGTAACGATCGTATTATCGAAATTTCTGATTTTTACAGTATTTAAAGTGACCTCGATCACTCTTCCGTTCGCCCCATGTTTCGGAACGGTAATCCAGTCTCCGGGGCGCAACATATCATTTGCAGACAACTGTATTCCCGAAACGAATCCCATGATCGTATCTTTAAACACCAACATAAGAATTGCGGCAGAAGCCCCTAACCCGGCGAATAAAGATAACGGAGATTTGTCTATGATTACACTGATAATAAATATTGTACCGACAAAAAACAATAAAACCTGCAAAGTCTGAAACAAACCTTTTACAGGCCGGTCTCGCAGTTTTTCCTTCCGGTTGGTCAACTCAAGCAGAATATTAAGAAATGAACTGAAAAAACGCAGAACGACCGCAATGATATAAACAATACAAAGTTTCAGTACCCATGATAAAGCGACCGGTTGCTCGGGAAAAGCCAGAGGTATTAAAAAATAAATCATTACGGCCGGCACGGTCAATGCAAGTTTATTGAGCAATTTCCGGTCAAACAGCATATCGTCCCACTCGGCTTTCGTACTCTTCACAATCCGGTGCACCACACTGTTTATAAAATAGCGGCAGATATAATCGGCAATTACTGCCAACAACAAAATCGCAACGAGTATGATAACCCGGGAAAAAAACAAAGAAAGAGACGGGCTTAACGACGTATTATCAAACCAGCCCGATATCCAATACAATATATTTTCTGTTTCCAACAACATTCCACAATTATTTGCAACGAAACAAAAATAAGAAATTTATCGAAAACAAAAACTGCCGGCCTAATCTTTTATATAACATTCTTCATATCAAAAAAAAACGGGAAACCGCATCTTGGCAGTACTCCCGTCTTCACAATGTTATCTAAACATATTTACGCCCGCACATCTGAACGACTTCCAAGACTATTCTGAAAACGACTATTCCGGAAACTTTTCCTATCCTCACGTCTTACGGCTCTCTTCAATTCTTCCTTCTCCGAAAAAACGGGTACAGGTCTTACAACACCTGCATTAAAAGGATGTTCTTTAATCTCGACGATATGTTTGCCGGTCAATTTTTCTATGTCCCTCAGATAGACCTTTTCCTCAGAGTCGCAAAACGAAAATGCAGCGCCACTGCGTCCGGCACGTCCCGTACGGCCGATACGGTGAACATAAGTTTCGGGAATATTCGGTAAATCATAATTTATAACATGAGAAAGATGATCAATATCTATCCCCCGAGCCGCTATATCCGTAGCAATTAAGACCCGGGTAATATGATCCCGAAAATTATTCATGGCTTTTACCCTAGCATTCTGAGATTTATTTCCATGAATAGCCTCCGCTTTAACTCCCGATCTGCCCAATATTCGGGCAACCTTATCCGCTCCGTGCTTTGTCCGGGTAAAAACCAAAACCGATTCGATATTCTTATCTTGTAAAAGATGAAGCAGCAATTTACTTTTATCAGCCTTCTCTACGCTATAAACATGCTGCTCGATTACATCAACGGTAGATGAAGCAGGCGTCACCTCGATCATCTCCGGATGATTCAATATCTGTCGTGATAATTTTTCGATTTCGGCAGGCATCGTAGCCGAAAAAAACAGAGATTGTCTCTTACGAGGCAACAACAGCAATATTTTCTTTATATCATGGATAAATCCCATATCCAACATACGGTCGGCCTCATCAAGAACAAAGAAGCGTATCGTCTGTAAATCAATAATCTTCTGACTTACCAGATCGAGCAAACGCCCGGGTGTGGCAACCAATATATCGACACCCTTCCGTAAAGCCTCTACTTGAGATTTCTGCGATACGCCACCGAAAATAACGGTATGTTTCAATCGGGTATGACGACTATAAGCGTTTATATTGTCTCCGATCTGAGCCGCCAGTTCCCGAGTAGGGGTTAATATCAATGCCCGGACAGACCTCCGTCCGTTTCCTCCGGCTTCCGCTAAGAGATTCTGTATTATGGGAATCGAAAATGCTGCGGTCTTACCTGTTCCGGTCTGCGCACAACCTAATAAATCTTTACCATCTAAAACACAAGGAATTGCTTTTGCCTGAATCGGCGTCGGGGTAATATACCCCTCATCTTGAAGAGCTCTAAGAACAGGCTCTGTCAATTTCAAATTTTCAAATATCATTAAATAATCGTTAGTAATCCCGATGTATTCCGGAATCACATTTCAAATGTACGCCTTTATATTGGACTTTCTATCATCGCCCGACATATAAAATGCTTTATTAACAGTTCGGACATTATTTTATCATAATCGTTTTTCACGCCAATCGGACTTTTTCAAATACAAAAAAGAGAACAACAGCATAAAAACGGCATATACATGATCCGAAGTCCAACATACCGCAACATCGGCTTTAAGCCCGATAGCGACATACAATACATAAGCGACATATATAGACAATGCCGCAAGATCGAGCATAAATGCCTGACGAGTATTTCCCGTACCGGAAACAATCGTAAACCAAATCATGGCAGGAACAAAAAACAGATAAGAAGACAACATTACCCACAAAGATGGTACGGCATTCTCTATCAAACCTGTATTATCGGTATAAATACGCAATACCTCCGAAGGGAATAAAGCGATAAGCAACAATATCGGCAAACAACAGAAAAAACACATTCGGGTTATCCTCATTCCTAAACGGGGAACTGCGTTTTGCTCCGACGCTCCCATAAGATTACTCGTCAGCGATCCTGCCGTCGAGGAGAATGCATTGACTACGATAAAAAGTAAAGAAGAAACACTCCTGACTATATTCGTGACCGCAAGAGAACGCTCTCCCAAGTGCTCGACCGAAACAAAAAACAAAAACCATGTGCTCATAGACAAGAAAGTCTGCAACATCGTCCAGATAGAGGTCGAAAGTATCCTCCCCAGCATCTTCGGATGAAATTTGATATTGAAAGAAAAACCGTACTTCTTCCAATCGATCTTAATCCAAGTATATAAAATATAGAATAAAGCAGACACCGCTTCGGCAGTACTGGAAGCTATGGCCGCTCCGGCGATACCCAACTGAGGGAATCCGAATTTACCGAAAATCAACACATAATTCAACACAATATTTGTCAATACCATAACAACGGAATTGATCGTCAGAATACGGGTATAAGTAATTCCGACATAAAACGCCCTGAATAAAACAGCGATAAAAGAAAAGAAGAAACCGTAAATACGCCAGTTCATATAACTGACCGTTGCTTCATATACAAGATCAGATTGTATTATCGAACGTAAAAATATCGGAGAATAGAGCTTTGAAATCACAAACACACCCCCTGCCAACAGCATAAGGAACATCGCCCCTTGCAAAAAAATTCCCCCGATATCGGAATAACGCTTCTCCCCGTTACGACGGGCAATTATAATCTGCACTCCGATACTGAAGCCGAATCCCAACATGAAAATCGCCAGATAATAAACTCCGGCCAATGCAGAAGCTCCCAGTTCTACCTCTCCGACACGTCCCAAATATGCCGTATCGGTAAGTCCGATTAAATGTTCCATCAGCAAACTGATGAGAATGGGATAGGCCATTTGCCAAATTTGTCTGTTGGTAAAACGCATACGCTTATTATTATGCAAAAGATAAAAGATTGATCATTTTTTATTCAGACGGCAAAGATAACACATACATCCGTTCTCGCTACCCGAAGTATATATAAAAAAGAATTTTAGCCTTTATCATTGCATTATTTCGATTATAATTTATACATTTGAGAATTAATTAATTCTTGTTAGCCCGTATGGAAACTATTAACTTAAACATTGAAAAAGCCCTTGGTAAAGGTGCAAAAGAGCAACTTCTTTCTGCCGCTCCAAAAGCAGAAGATGCTATAAAGACATTACATAAAGGAAACGGAAAAGGGAATGATTTTCTCGGATGGCTGCATCTGCCCTCCTCGATCAGTGAAACAGAATTATCGGATATCGAAGCCGCTGCCAAACAATTGAAAGACCGATGCGAGATTGTTGTCGCAATCGGTATAGGAGGTAGTTATTTAGGAGCTAAAGCCGTGTTGGAAGCGCTGTCGAACACATTCATACAAATGCAAACCAAGCAAAGTGCTCCTTTAGTCTTGTTTGCCGGACAAAATATCGGAGAAGATTATCTGTACGAACTACAACATATTTTGCAAAATCGGCAATTCGGATTAATCAATATTTCAAAATCCGGAACAACAACCGAACCGGCATTAGCTTTCCGGTTGTTGAAAAAACAATTAGAAGATCAAGTCGGCAAAAACGAAGCTAAAAACCGCATCATCGCCATAACCGATGCATCCAAAGGTGCTTTACGAAAATTGGCGGATAAAGAAGGATATAAGACATTCATAATTCCGGATAATGTAGGCGGACGTTTTTCGGTACTCACTCCGGTAGGACTGTTACCTATCGCCGTAGCCGGATATGATATTCGCCAATTGGTAAAAGGTGCAGTTGCAATGGAAAATAAATGCGGGGAAAATGTACCGTTTACAGAAAATCCTGCAGCCGTTTATGCCGCAACCCGCAACATATTATACAAAGCCGGAAAAAAAATAGAAATACTCGTCAACTTCAATCCCAAGCTGCACTTCTTTGCAGAATGGTGGAAACAGCTATACGGAGAAAGCGAAGGTAAAGATCATCTGGGGATTTACCCGGCATCGGTAGATTTTACCACCGATCTGCACTCTATGGGACAATGGATACAAGACGGAGAACGCACGATCTTCGAAACGGTTCTTTCCGTAAAAAAAATGAAATATAAAGTCGAAATTCCTACCGATGAGGAAAACTTAGATGGACTGAACTTTCTTGCCGGTAAACGAGTAGATGAAGTGAACAAAATGGCAGAACTCGGAACTCAAATCGCCCATGTCGATGGAGGTGTCCCCAATTTGAAAATAGAAATTCCGGAGATCACCGAATATTACTTGGGACAACTGATTTACTTCTTTGAAAAAGCCTGCGGCATCAGCGGTTATATATTGGGAGTAAATCCGTTTGACCAACCCGGAGTAGAAGCATATAAGAAAAACATGTTCGCTCTACTCGGAAAACCGGGATATGAAGCAGAAACGAAGGCCATAAAAGCAAAACTCTGATTTATAAATCCATTGCCCGAACAAGAAAAGGTTCTTAGAACCTATCTTGTTCGGGATGAAACAAAAATACTGCTCCGAATTTTGAATAGAAAGATTTGGAAATACAAAAAATAAGCATTAATTTTGCACCCTCATTCCGTGCTGGGTATAAATAAGCGGTGATAAAAATCGCCCACCCACTGGAGGTAACCTGAATAATAAATTATATCAGATGTACGCAATTGTTGACATTCAAGGACAACAATTTAAGGCCGAAGCCGGCAAAAAATTGTATGTTCATCGTCTAGCAGCCGAACAAGGCGCTTCTGTCGAATTTGACAAAGTATTGTTACTCGACAACGACGGAACGGTAAAAGTTGGCGCTCCTACCGTAGAGGGCGCAAAAGTTGTATGCGAAGTACTTTCTCACCTGAAAGGAGAACGCATAATCGTTTTCAAGAAAAAAAGAAGAAAAGGATATCGCAAACGCAACGGACACCGTCAATGCTTTACACAAGTGTTAATTAAAGAAATTGTTGCTTAACTTATTAAATTCTAAGAAAAATGGCTCACAAGAAAGGTGTCGGTAGTTCGAAGAACGGTCGTGAATCGGAAAGTAAGCGACTGGGTATTAAAGTATTTGGCGGACAGTTTGCAAAAGCAGGAAACATTATCGTACGCCAAAGAGGTACAGTTCACCATCCGGGTGAAAACGTAGGTATGGGTAAAGACCACACATTGTTCGCATTAGTGGACGGCATGGTAGTATTCCGCAGAAAAAAAGATAATCGTTCTTATATTTCTGTAGAACCCAAAAACTAATCTGTTCGATTTGTACGAGGTTATTATACCCCGATTACAATAAGGGACTTACACGACACGCATACAAGGTCCTCACACACACCCTATTGGTTTTTGGTGGGGGTGTCGCTTTTAATACAAACATCAACGATGGAGAAAAAATACAAAATATTGTTTGTCTGCCTCGGTAACATTTGCAGATCCCCGGCTGCCGAAGGAATATTGCAGGAGCTATTGCAAAGAGCAAAACTGTCCGAGAATATCGAAGTAGATTCTGCCGGAACGTACGGAGGTCATGCAGGAGAACTGCCGGACAGCCGAATGCGTGCCCATGCCACCCGCCGAGGATATAAGCTCACTCACCGGTCAAGACAAATAAAATGGGATGATTTTGAAAAATTCGATTTAATTCTCGGTATGGACGATACAAATATCAGCAATCTACAACGATTAGCCCCCGATCCCGAATCGCTCGCAAAAATACGGAGAACTACCGATTTTTGCAGAAAATTACCATACGATCACATCCCCGATCCCTACTATTCGGGAAGCGACGGGTTTGAACTCGTACTGGACATTTTGGAAGATGCTTGTAACGGTCTGATAGAAGAGCTGAAAAACCGTAAATAATATCATCGACAGTACTAAAATTCAGAAGTTCTTCCTCCTGCCATACAAAATAACAGAGATCTGCAAACAGCCTCTAAAAAAGGTAAAAATATACAGTCTTTACATTGAAATTTATCTGTCAAAGAGAGATTTTTACCTATCTTTGTTGAGATAGCAAAATCCAATCAGGCAATGAAAAATAGACTCATTATATTTCTCCTTTCTTTATTTCTGTTCATTCCGACTATAAAAGCGGAAGACAAAGATTTCAAAATTCCGAATTTAAAAGAAATACACACAAATATACGCAACTACAACTCTCATCTCTATTACCCTTATTTGATAAAACGCTTTCTGAACAACGACACGACATTTACACTGAAAGAGTTAAGACATCTATATTTAGGATACAGTTTTCAAGAGGGGTATAATCCTTATCGAGTAAACAAACACCCTGAAGAGATCATGAAATTATACTCTCAACCGACACACACAGCAGCAGAATGCGACACAATCATCGATTACGCAATCCGGTTGTTGGATAATTTTCCGTTCGACTTAAGACAGATGCATCTATTGGCGTATGCATACAAAACTAAAGGTGATAAGGAAAAAGCCCAAATATGGACTACAAAAATGCGACAACTTCTCGAAGCTATCCGTTCTACCGGAGATGGGAAATCTCCGGAAACAGCATGGTACGTAATCAATTCGACGCATGAATACGACATTATCAACAGCATCGGATATAAAGCAGACAAATATGTCTTTGTTGAACCTAACTACGACTTTATAGAAGTAAGCGAAAATTCTGATAAAACAGAAGGATTCTATTTCAATGTAAGCCGTATGTTGAAAGAATATGAACGAAAATACAAAGAGAATTAAACTCCTGTCTAAAATTTGCCCGAATAAAGATTAAGAACAAACCACAAGAGAATGGTCGGTTTCTCTCTCGACAGGAAAACCTGCCGATACTGTCAACATTGTTATTGACCGACAGAAAAACATAAAAATGACCGGATAATATTTTTCTATTCAAAATTCAGACAGACTTTAAGAAGTCATAACAAGTCTCTCCTCTCGGACAAACAGCACAGCTTTTTTTCAGGAAGAAATACTTTTGTAATAAATTAGACATAATCATACACAGGTTTCGCATAAAGTTTTGTATTTTTGCAAAATCCGTATAATGCACAAAAAATGTGCAGTAAAAATGGTATGTCCTTTAGAACGATGGATATATGTTACGGCAATGAAACGATAAATTTACGACACATGAACTTACTTGATTTAAGCGAACAAGAAATCATAAGACGAGGGAGTCTTGAAGAAATGCGGAAAATGGGAATAGATCCCTATCCTGCTGCCGAATATAAAGTCAATGCTTACACAACCGAAATAAAATCTTCTTTTAAAGATGAAGATGCTCCCCGGCAAGTATCTGTTGCGGGCCGTATCATGAGCCGCCGTATCATGGGAAAAGCATCGTTTATAGAATTAAAAGATTCTACGGGACGTATACAAGTTTACATATCCCGAGACGATCTCTGTCCGGGAGAAGATAAAGAATTGTATAATACGGTTTTCAAAAAACTTCTGGATATAGGAGACTTTATCGGAATTAAAGGTTTTGTATTCCGCACTCAAATGGGTGAAATAACCGTTCACGCTCAAGAACTTACCATTTTATCAAAATCTTTACGTCCGTTACCGATCGTCAAAATGAAAGACGGTGTAGCATACGATGCTTTCGAAGATCCTGAACTCCGTTACCGTCAACGGTATGTCGATCTTGTTGTCAATGAAGGGGTAAAAGAGATCTTCATCAAACGAAACAAGATATACAATTCTATGCGTGAGTATTTCAATGCGCAAGGATACATGGAGGTAGAAACACCTATTCTTCAATCGATTCCGGGAGGAGCTTCCGCACGTCCGTTTATAACGCATCATAATGCACTCGATATACCGTTATATTTGCGTATTGCCGATGAATTATATCTGAAACGTCTTATTGTAGGAGGATTTGAGGGAGTATATGAATTTTCAAAGAACTTCCGTAACGAAGGGATGGACCGTACTCACAATCCGGAATTCACATGCATGGAAATATATGTTTCATACAAAGATTACCAATGGATGATGAATTTCACCGAACAGATGCTCGAAAAAATATGTCTGGATGTAAACGGAACGACCGAAGTCAAAGTAGGTGAAAACATAATCAGCTTTAAAGCTCCTTTTAAACGCGTAACGATGATTGATGCCATCAAGGAATTTACAGGTATCGACATTACCGGAATGAACGAAGATCAACTACGGGAAGTTTGCAAAAAGATAGGTGTCGAGGTGGACGAGACAATGGGTAAGGGAAAACTTATCGACGAAATATTTGGAGAAAAATGTGAAGGAAACTATATTCAACCGACTTTTATCACAGACTATCCTATCGAAATGTCCCCTCTTTGTAAACGTCATCGTAACAATCCTGAATTGACAGAACGTTTCGAGCTCATGGTAAACGGGAAAGAACTGTGTAATGCTTATTCGGAATTAAACGATCCGATAGATCAACGATTCCGTTTTGAAGAGCAATTACGTCTCTCTGAAAAAGGCGATGACGAAGCGATGTTTATCGATAACGACTTTATCCGCGCTCTTGAATACGGAATGCCTCCTACATCCGGCATGGGGATAGGAATGGACCGTCTGGTAATGCTTATGACCGGACAATCGACCATACAAGAAGTATTGTTATTCCCACAAATGCGTCCTGAAAAGACTCAGAAAAAAGATGCAGAAAGCAAATACACTGCAATCGGTATACCGTCGGAGTGGGTAGCTCCGATACAAAAAGCCGGATATTTAACTGTTGATGCCTTGACCGAAGCAAACCCGAACAAACTGCATCAGGAAATTTGCGGAATCAATAAAAAATACAAACTTGAATTGACCAATCCTTCAGTAGATGACGTAAAGGCTTGGGTAGAAGCAGCTAAATAAAAAAGCAAAAAAATGAATCTACCGGGAAAAATAGCTATCATAGGGGGAGGTACATGGGCTACGGCCATCGCTAAGCTTATCCTCAACAATACCGATTCTATAAATTGGTATATGCGGAGAAAAGATCGTATCGATGATTTTAAACGTCTGGGACATAATCCGGCTTACCTGTCGAGTGTCAAATTCGATATAAGTCGTATTCATTTCAGCAATAATCTGAATATGACGATCAGAAATTCGGATACGCTGATTTTCGTTACGCCGTCTCCTTACTTAAAACAACACCTGAAGAAATTAAAGACTCCGCTATACAATAAATTTATTGTTTCTGCGATCAAAGGTATCGTTCCCGACGAAAATATGATCGTCACGGATTATCTGAAAAAGATATACAATGTACCTGCGGAAAATCTGGCTGTAATCGGAGGACCTTGTCATGCCGAAGAAGTTGCCTTAGAAAGGCTGTCTTATTTGACTATCGGATGCGCCGACACAGAACGGGCAAAGACTGTCGCAAACATGTTAAACGGCAATTTCTTGAAAACAAGCATCTCTCAAGATGTCGAAGGAATCGAGTACGGTTCGGTACTGAAAAATGTATATGCCATTGCTGCAGGAATTTGTTACGGATTAAAATACGGTGATAATTTTCAGGCAGTATTAATTTCAAATGCCATTCAAGAACTAAATCGTTTTGTCAATGCCGTGAATCCGATAGACAGAAACATCTGTGAATCGGTTTATCTCGGAGACCTGCTTGTGACGGCTTATTCCCGATTCAGCAGAAACCATACATTCGGCACGATGATAGGCAAAGGATATTCTGTAAAAACAGCACAAATCGAAATGGAAATGGTGGCAGAAGGCTACTACGGCACTAAATGTATTAAAGAAGTAAATGAAAAATACAATGTCGAGATGCCTATACTCGATGCTGTATATAATATCCTTTACAATAAAAAATCATCTTTTACCGAGATACGGCAACTCACCGAAACATTCAGATAAAAATAGAACGGGAAATGAGAAACTAACAAATCTATCATTTCCCGTTTTTTTGATCCTTTTCCGAACAAAAAAAATAAAAAATGCTCACAAAACAGCTTCAATAACAATATCTGTCAAGGATCATTCAGAACCTGAATTTTCCGATAAGAGAATATCATCAAATCATCGTTGCGTTTTTCCGGTCTATAACATTATCGGCGTATTCCTCCCGACAGGGGCTACTATTCTTGCGGATTTCTCTAAAACTTGGTCCGTTAAAATTTAAACCGACTCTAAACGATTCAATAAACGGTAAAAAAAGAACCCTGATTTCTCAGAGTTCCTTTTTCTCAATAAACCGAGAATATCTTAATGACAACACCCGCCGCCGCAATCGCTGTGATGCTCGTCACCACAATTGCAACCACCACCGCAGCCGCCACAAGACGGATGCAATTCTTCAGGTGTAGCCGGGCGCACCGTTACAATTTCACCTACAAAATGCAAATCTTCTCCTGCTAACGGATGATTAAAATCCATAACCACGACATTTTCCTTAACTTCGAGGACAGAACCATTCAGTCGGTTTCCGCTGGCATCCATCATCGGAACTGTATTTCCCGGAAAAATCATCTCCTCATCGAACTTGCCGTCAACGATGAACATATCTTTATTCAATTCAAGGACATGTTCCTCGTCTCTCTCTCCGTAAGCATCATTACAAGGTATTACAAATTCAAATTTATCTCCGGCTTTCAGACCTTTCAGTTTTGCCTCGAAAGAAGGTAACATCTGATCAGCACCGAAAACAAAACGAAGAGGAAGCTCTTTAGTTGCCCGTTCCATAAGTTCATTTTCAGCTCCGACAAAAAGATCGTAAGTTGCCTCAACAAACTGTCCGGGTTTAATAATTTCCATAACCTATTTCTTTTATATTATTATTTCGATTCATAAACATATAACTTTGCAAAGTTAGGAAAAGGTTTCTATTTATTCTTTCGTGTTTCTCTTTTTTAGATCACTTTTTCAGATTATTAATAGCACGCTACGTTCTCAAAAGTATTTTTTTGCAAAGAACTGAAATTTACACGTTAAGAAATGCAGAAAAACGGCTGATTATTACCATAATTAAAAAAACATTTGCATCTTTGCAAAGAAATAATTATCTTTCAAATTAAATAAACATTTGGAGGTAGGCCGAGAGGCTCACTCTTTATATTAATTACAATTCAAAAGATTCCCTATGGAAAGAGAAAACAAACCAAGGCGACCTCGTATTGGAGAGAGTAAAAGTGTCGCCGGCCGTGACGGTAGTGTAGAAAGATACGAAAAAGTAGATTATTCTCGAAGAACCGAAAACACGTTCGATCCGGAAAGAAGACCCCGGATCAATAATGGCGAAAGAAATTATAATCGCCCTTCTTACGGAGAAAACAACAAGAGACCTTATAACGGCAACAGGCAATCATCCGGTTATAACCGAACCAACAATTATGGGGATGCGGGAAACCGTTCCTATAACAATGATCGCCCGTACAATAAACCGTATAATAACAGGCCTTATAATAACGATCGTCCCCGTTACAACAGTGAAAACAACGACCGCCCCTATCGTCCGGCAAATCGTCCGGCATACGGGAACAATTCCAATAACGGGAACAGGCCTTATAATAACCGTAACAACGGCTCATACAATAATAACAGAAACGGTAACAGACCATATAATAACAACAGACCGCAACGTCGGGACGACTATTCTCAACAACGCAAACGGATCATCTATGAAGAAATAAACGTAGATCCGAACGAACCTATACGTTTAAATAAATATATGGCCAATGCCGGAGTATGTTCTCGTCGTGAAGCCGATGAATTCATACAGCAAGGTCTCGTAAAAGTAAACGGAGTCGTCATGAACGAACTCGGGACTAAAATTACCCGTAGCGACGTCGTTACTTTCCAAGATAAAGTTGTGACTTTGGAACATAAAATATATGTCTTACTGAATAAACCGAAAGATTGCGTGACGACATCAGACGATCCTCAAGGCCGTCTGACCGTAATGGATATTGTCCGAAACGCATGTACAGAACGTATCTATCCGGTAGGTAGATTAGACCGGAATACCACAGGAGTCCTATTATTGACAAATGACGGAGATTTGGCATCAAAACTGACTCACCCGAAATTTATCAAGAAAAAAATCTATCACGTGTGGACAGATAAAGATGTTTCGGAAGAAGACATGCAACGGATTGCAGATGGCATTGAATTAGAAGACGGACCTATTCACGCCGATGCTGTCAGCTATGCAACCGATACGGATAAGAATCAGGTCGGAATCGAAATTCACTCCGGACGAAACCGTATCGTCCGTCGTATTTTCGAAGCTTTAGGATACCGAGTGACAAAACTCGACCGGGTTTATTTCGCCGGACTGACTAAGAAAAACTTACCCAGAGGACGCTGGCGTTATCTTACTCAACAAGAAGTCACCATGCTTCAAATGGGTTCGTTCGAATAAAACGAATATAAAATCAAAAATAAATCTGCACGAATGTCGGAAATTTCCGACATTCGTGTTCAGGCATAAAACAAGAAGGACAAATGGAAACAATCAGCAGAACCAAAATCGCAGATCTGTTCAAAAATAAACCTTTCGGAACTCAAGTTAACGTAAAAGGATGGGTTCGCACTCGTCGTGGGAACAAACAAGTCGGGTTCATCGCTTTAAATGACGGATCGACAATTAAAAATATGCAGATAGTCATCGACCTGCAAAAATTCGATGAAGAACTCTTAAAACCGATTACAACCGGTGCTTGTATCAATGTAAACGGACTATTGGTCGAATCGCAGGGAAAAGGCCAAGATGCAGAAATACAAGCAGAAGAAATAGAAATATACGGAACTGCCGATCCGTTGACCTATCCGTTACAAAAGAAAGGTCATTCCATGGAGTTTTTACGAGAAATAGCACATCTGCGTCCTCGTACAAATACGTTCGGAGCTGTATTTCGGATGCGACACCACATGGCAATGGCAATACATACATTTTTCCATGAAAGAGGTTTTTACTATTTTCATACTCCGATCATTACCGCTTCCGACTGTGAAGGAGCAGGACAGATGTTTCAGGTGACTACCATGAATCTGTATGATTTGAAAAAGGATGAAAACGGATCGATTATTTATGATAATGACTTTTTCGGTAAACAGGCGAGCCTGACCGTTTCAGGTCAACTTGAAGCCGAATTAGCAGCGATGGCGATGGGAGCCGTTTATACATTCGGTCCTACATTCCGGGCAGAAAACTCCAATACTCCCCGTCATCTCGCAGAATTTTGGATGATCGAGCCGGAAGTTGCATTTATCGAAATTGCAGAAAATATGCAATTGGCAGAAGATTTCATAAAATACTGCGTTCGCTGGGCCTTAGACAACTGCAAAGACGATCTGCAATTCCTTAACGACATGTTCGACAAAGGACTTATCGAACGGCTGCAATCGGTTCTTAAAGATGAATTCGTACGACTGTCTTATACCGAAGGTGTCAAGATATTGGAAGATGCGGTCGCTAAAGGTCACAAATTCGAATTTCCGATATATTGGGGGGCAGACCTCGCATCCGAACATGAACGGTATTTGGTAGAAGAACACTTCAAACGTCCGGTCATCCTCACCGATTATCCGAAAGAAATAAAATCATTCTATATGAAACAGAATGATGACGGAAAAACGGTCCGCGCCATGGATGTCCTATTCCCTAAAATAGGAGAAATCATAGGAGGTTCGCAACGTGAAGAAAATTATGACAAACTTTATACTCGTGCTAAAGAAATGGGTGTTCCGGAAAAAGATATTTGGTGGT
>ERZ859894.191-NODE-191-length-38935-cov-4.874048_pt1 | contig 38935 bp, 25 predicted proteins | sample MGYA00510117_ERZ859894 | MGnify/ENA primary metagenome ERZ859894 (study PRJEB30046, sample SAMN00715164) | human gut metagenome | study: EMG produced TPA metagenomics assembly of the A metagenome-wide association study of gut microbiota in type 2... | reverse complement strand
CCAGTGTGACTTTCGATGAAAAGACAGGTGTATTGACTGTGGTAGACGGTACAGGTACAAAAACGTATACCATCAAGACTACTGCCCCCGATGTAGATGAAGTAACCATTACAGTAGACGGTAAAGACCTGAAAGTAAATGGTAAAGTTGTCGGTCAGGTAGGTGACACCGTAGAAGTAAAAGACGGTGAATTGATAATCAATGGTAAGGCTACCGGAATGAAAGTGGGTCAATATGCTATCTTGACCGATAATTCTAACGGTGTGGTAACTATTACTTTGCCGGATGCAAACGGAACGTTACAGACTATCAAGTTGCCTACAGCATTGGCTGCTATTACCGGAATTGAAATTATGAAAACTAGCGATTATACTCTGCCTTGGGGTAAAGCTACATCTGCTAATAGCAATTGGGCCGGTCCTAAAGGAGCAATTGCCAAAGATCAATTATTGGTAGGTACACCTAGCTCTTTAGTGGTTCGTGTTACTCCTGCTTCTTATGATTTGTCGGCAGCAGCTATTAAGTTGATTGCCAGCGATGGCGAAACAGAGGCTCCTGCAACTATTTCGGCTACTCCGTATGAAGGTATCATAACTAAGGCTGCTTCGGCTAATGGTCTATGGGTATTGGATATAGAACCTAATAGCACGGTTACTGCAAGTAATATTGCCAAAGCATTTCAATATAAAGGTAGTGATATAGCTTATGCTGTTCAGGTAGATGGTAACATTTTGACTAGTTATGACACAAAAGTGGCACCGACAGCAGCTGTGACTAACAAGGAGGTTAATGCATTGTATGCAAATGGTGCATTGGTAGCTACCGCTAGTGGATTCTCTAATCCACCTGCTGTTGTAACAGTACCTTATGGAAAAGAGGTTACTTTCTCAGTGGATAATATGGTAACGAAACAGGATGGTAGTAGCTATGTAATAGATACCCAGACAGAAGTAGCTTATGATGCTTATCTGACTACTAAGACTCCTACTACATTGGCAAATAAGGGAATTACTATCAATGGTAAGACTATGACTATCTCTTCTACTGCCGCTGCAGCCGGAGCTAAGAATATTTCTTTGACAGTAAATTATGTGAAGTTTGACGGTACTACTGCGGCTGCAGTTGATTTTACTGTAAACTTTGAAGGAACAGAAGTTGACCCTGAAACTCCGGTATCTGAAGTAACTTACAAAGCAATGGATACTCCGGGTAAGATTATTATCGATTTGGGTACTGCTCTGACCGGAATGTCAACTGCTGATGCTGCCAAAGTTGCTGCTGCTCGTATGAAATGGACAGTAGCTGATGATAAAGCTGCTAAATTTATCTATGCTTCTCCTACTGTGAAGTATTATAAAGATTTGAAGGCAGACGGTACAGATGGTAAAACAGAAGTAACTCCTGTAACTGCAGAAAATATCAAGACTGTTAAGTATGCAGTAATTCAGAATGGTTCATATCAAGCAACTGCCGAAGCAGGTTCTTATACTTTGAACTTGACATTGACAGATGTTGATGGTAATGAGTTTAAGAAAGTAGCTGCTCCTGTTAAGGTTACATTGCCTGCATTTGATGAACTTTTGTCTAAGAGCAAAGCATTTACAGACAATGTACTGACAGCTCTTCTGAGTGGCACCGGTTCTAATGTGAAGAAGTATAACATGACCAATGCTTATAATGAAGTTGCAGATGATTTCAAATGGGCAAATATTAAGTTTGAACCTCAGCCGGCAGCAGATGGCACTGCTTTGGCTACTTGTACAACTGGTGCAACTCCAACTCTTGAAGCCACAGGTGTTATTGCTGATAATAAGGTTAAACAGAATGTAACTGTTAAGGGTAACTACTTTATTGGTGGAACAGCAAATACAAAACTGAAAGTTGAAATACCTTCATTTGAAGTTAAGTTTGTATCACCGTTTGCCGACGCTGCATTCTTATTCTATAAAGAAAACGCTGTGGTAACTCCTATAGCTGTTACATTAGAAGATGATGGTAAGAATGCTAATACAGGTACATATACTATTAAAAATAGAACAGGTGCAGGGACTAGTGTTAGTAAGTATAACGGCTTGTCTTTGAAAGCAAGCAACTCTGAAAAAGAATTCAATAGTTCTATCGATTTCTTCGGAACGACAAAAGCTTCTTATACTTTTAAAGTTAAAGATGCCGGTAAGGGTAAAGCCGCAGATGCTACTGATGGATTGAAGTTGGAAGATATGCCTATGGGTGTTGGTGTTTATGAAACTACTATTGAAGTAACCATCACAGACCTTAATGGTATTAAGACAGTAGTTAATATACCTATTAAAGTACAGTAAATTGTCGGTTTCAGTAAATAATAGTTTTACAGCTATTATCTAGCTTATAATTAAAGTAGGAGTGAACGACTATCGTTTTCTCCTACTTTCTTTTTATCCATCATTCCTCCTCCATTTCCTTGTCTTTTTCGGATAATACCTTTAATTTTACCGTCAAATTTTAAAATTCAATCAAATAATTTATGTTAGACACCCTTCTTTTAATCGGCGGTTTAGCCCTTATATTGCTGGGAGCAAACGGCCTGACTGACGGCTCGGCTGCTGTTGCCAAGCGTTTTCGTATTTCTGACCTCGTAATCGGTCTCACCATCGTGGCTTTCGGTACTTCCGCACCCGAGTTGGTAATCAGTGTACTTTCTGCTTTAAACGGAAGTGCAGAGATGGCTATCGGTAACGTGGTGGGTAGTAATACATTCAATGCTTTGATGATTATCGGTTGCACGGCGGTGGTACTACCCATCAAAGTTGGTGAGGGAACCATGAGCAAAGAAATACCGCTGGTGATTCTTTCTTCGCTGGTACTTTTCTTTTGTGCCAATGATGTGATGCTCGATCAAGGCAATGAAAATATAATCGGGCGGATTGACGGACTTATTCTGCTCGCTTTCTTTCTTATTTTCTTGCGATATACATTTGCCATTGCACGAAACGGAGGCGAAGAAGTGGGAGAAGAACAGAAGATTAAAGAGATGCCTGTATGGAAATCTGTTCTTTTTATAGTGGGCGGACTGGCAGGTCTCATCTTTGGCGGGCAACTCTTTGTTGAAGGAGCAAGCGGTATTGCCCGGTCGCTGGGTGTCAGCGAATCTGTTATAGGATTGACTTTGGTGGCAGGAGGTACTTCGTTGCCCGAGCTGGCCACTTCTGTTACGGCTGCATTGAAGAAGAATCCGGGTATTGCCATCGGAAATGTGATAGGTAGCAATCTGTTTAATATATTCTTTGTGTTGGGATGTAGCGCAACTATTTCACCTTTGCCGATGGGTGGCATCAATAATCTTGACTTGACGGTGATGATTGCTTCCGCACTGCTGTTGTGGCTGGTGGGGTGGTTCTTCAAAAAACGTACCATTACACGCCCTGAAGGGGTGTTGATGATGGTGTGTTATGTGGCTTATACGGCCTATCTTATTGCCCAACAATGAAAAAAGGTGTGAAAATCACCTCTTTTTAAATTAAAAACAGCTATCTTTACCGCCTGAATTTTTATAAAAATCGAACATGGCTATTACCATTAAGAAAGTCAGTACCCAAAAGGAACTAAAAACATTTATACGTTTTAATTACGAGTTATATAAGGATAATCCCTATTCCGTACCCGATTTGTACGATGATATGCTGAATACGTTCAGCCCGAAGAAGAATGCTGCTTTTGAGTTTTGCGAGGCTGTTTACTTTTTGGCCTATAAAGATGATAAAGTGGTGGGACGTATTGCCGGAATTATCAATCATCGTGCCAATGAAACATGGCAGAAAAAGGAAGTGCGTTTTGGATGGATTGATTTTCTGGATGATATAGAAATATCACGTGCACTGCTGGATGCTGTGTCTGAATGGGGAAAGTCGAAGGGCATGGATACTATTCAAGGACCTTTGGGCTTTACTGATTTTGACGCGGAAGGAATGTTGATTGAAGGCTTTGACCAGTTGAGCACGATGGCAACTATTTATAATTATCCTTATTACCCGCAACATATGGAAAAGTTGGGATTTGAGAAAGATGCCGACTGGGTGGAGTATAAGATATATGTGCCTGATGCTATTCCCGACAAGCATAAGCGTATCAGCGATTTGATTCAGCGTAAGTTTAATCTGAAGATTAAGAAATATACATCGGGTAAAAAGATTGCTGCCGAATACGGTCAGGCTATTTTTGAGCTGATGAATGAGGCATATGCGCCCCTTTATGGATTTTCGGCATTGTCACAAGGACAGATTGACCAGTATATCAAGATGTATCTGCCTATCGTGGATTTGCGCATGGTGACTCTGATTACGGATGCCGACGATAAACTCATTGCTGTGGGTATTTCAATGCCTTCTTTGTCTGAAGCATTGCAAAAGGCAAAAGGACGTTTGCTGCCTATGGGATGGTATCACTTGATGAAGGTGCTGTTTATGCATAAATATCCTCCCATGCTCGATTTACTGTTGGTGGCTGTGAAGCCTGAGTACCAAAACAAAGGGGTGAATGCTTTGTTATTTTCCGACCTGATTCCTGTGTATCAGCAATTGGGGTTCAAGTATGCCGAAAGTAATCCGGAACTGGAGCTGAACGGAAAGGTGCAGGCACAGTGGGAGTATTTCGAGACTGAACAGCATAAGCGCCGTCGTGCTTATAAGAAAAGCATTGTCTGACAATGTACTCGTGAAGAAACTGATTTTGTAACCGTTACTAAGATATGGAAGAAAACAACGAACTGATAAACAATTCCGCCGTAGAATATACCGACGATAACATCCGCCACCTCAGCGATATGGAGCATGTGCGTACCCGTCCCGGTATGTATATTGGAAAGTTGGGTGACGGAGCGCATGCAGAAGACGGTATTTATGTTCTTTTGAAGGAGGTACTCGATAACAGTATCGATGAGTTTAAAATGCAGGCGGGCAAGAAGATTGAAATTACAATAGAAGATAAACTTCGTGTCAGTGTGCGCGACTTTGGCCGTGGTATTCCTCAGGGAAAACTGATTGAGGCGGTGAGCGTGCTGAACACGGGTGGCAAATATGACAGCAAGGCTTTTAAAAAAAGTGTCGGGCTGAATGGTGTCGGTGTGAAGGCGGTCAATGCATTGAGTTCGCGCTTTGAAGTGCGAAGCTACCGCGAAGGGAAGGTGCGTATTGTTACTTTTGCCAAAGGAGATTTGCTGACAGACCGGACGGAAGATACTTCGGAAGAGAACGGTACTTATATCTTCTTTGAACCGGATAATACTTTATTTGAAAATTATAGTTTCCGCTCTGAATTTGTGGAAACGATGTTGCGCAATTATACTTACCTCAATACGGGGTTGGCTATCATTTATAACGGACAGCGTATATTGTCGCGCAACGGGCTGGTGGATTTGTTGAATGATAATATGACGGCTACCGGTCTGTATCCCATCATTCATCTTAAAGATGAGGATATAGAGATTGCCTTTACACACACCGGACAGTATGGCGAAGAGTATTATTCGTTTGTCAATGGGCAACATACCACTCAGGGGGGTACACATCAAAGTGCTTTTAAGGAGCATATTGCACGTACTATTAAAGAGTATTTCAATAAGAATATGGATTATGCAGACATCCGTAACGGATTGGTGGCAGCCATTGCCGTCAATGTGGAAGAACCGATGTTTGAAAGTCAGACAAAGATTAAGTTGGGATCTACCAATATGGCTCCCGGCGGTCCTACGGTGAATAAGTTCGTAGGCGATTTTGTGAAGACGGAAGTGGATAATTATCTGCACAAGCATATGGACGTGGCGGATGTGATGTTGCAAAAGATACAGGAATCCGAGAAAGAGCGTAAAGCGATAGCCGGTGTGACTAAACTGGCCCGTGAACGTGCCAAGAAAGCGAACCTTCATAACCGTAAGTTGCGCGACTGCCGTTTCCACCTCAATGATGCAAAGGGAGATAAGAAAGAGGAAAGCTGTATTTTTATCACCGAGGGTGATTCGGCAAGCGGTTCTATCACGAAAAGTCGTGATGTAAACACGCAGGCGGTGTTTAGCCTTCGCGGTAAGCCGTTGAATTCTTACGGGTTGACCAAGAAGGTGGTGTATGAGAATGAAGAGTTTAATTTGCTGCAAGCGGCTCTTAACATAGAAGAAGGCATAGAGGGACTGCGTTATAATAAAGTGATTGTGGCAACCGATGCCGATGTGGACGGCATGCATATACGTCTGTTGTTGATAACGTTTTTCCTGCAATTCTTCCCCGATTTGATAAAGAAAGGACATGTGTATATTTTGCAGACTCCTTTGTTCCGCGTGCGTAACCGTAAGAAGGGAGTGTACGAAACTGTCTATTGCTATTCGGAAGAGGAAAGGATTGCTGCTATCGAACGGTTGAGTCCCAATCCTGAAATTACTCGGTTTAAGGGACTCGGAGAGATTTCACCCGATGAATTCAAGCATTTTATCGGAAAAGATATGCGTTTGGAACAGGTAAGCCTTAGAAAGACCGATTTGGTGAAAGAACTGTTGGAATTCTATATGGGTAAGAATACCATGGAAAGACAAAACTTTATAATTGAAAACCTTGTTATAGAAGAAGATATAGCGTGAGATGAGAAGAGCAATATTTCCGGGAACATTCGATCCCTTCACCATCGGGCATTATTCGGTTGTAAAACGGGCATTGACCTTTATGGATGAGGTGATTATCGGTATTGGTATTAATGATAATAAAAAGACTTGGTTCCCGATGGATAAACGTCTGGAAATGATTCGCGGATTGTTTGCCGATGAACCTCGTATCAGGGTGGAGGCGTATGACTGTCTGACGGTGGATTTTGCCAAAGAACAGAATGCCGGGTTTATCGTGCGCGGCATTCGTACCGTGCATGATTTTGAGTACGAGGAAACCATTGCCGATATCAATCGGAAGCTGGCGGGAATAGAGACTATTTTACTGTTTACCGAGCCCGAACTGACTTCTATCAGTTCTACTATTGTGAGGGAATTATTGCAATTCGGTAAAGATGTGACTCCGTTTTTGCCTGAAGGAATGAAAATAGATTAATGATGAAATATACCAAGTATTTAGTTGCAGGCTTGATTGCCTGCATTTTTTCTTTCTGTGCTGTCCGGGCACAGGAAAGAAAGTCTTTAGTGGATTCCCCGGCCCGTAAACTGCAATTGGCGGAGTTTGCCATTGCCAATCTGTATGTCGACAAGGTGGATGAAGGCAAGATGGTGGAAGAAGCCATTATAAAGATGCTGGAACAGCTTGACCCGCATTCTGTTTATTCGGATGCGGAAGAGGTAAAAAAAATGAATGAGCCGTTGCAGGGCAATTTTGAAGGAATCGGTATTCAGTTTAATATGGCGGAAGATACTCTTTTCGTTATACAGCCTGTATCGGGAGGTCCTTCTGAGAAGGTTGGCATTCTGGCCGGTGACCGCATTGTAATGGTGGATGATACGATTATTGCCGGTGTGAAGATGAGCACGGAAGATATCATGCGCCGTTTGAAGGGGCCGAAGGGTTCGGAAGTGAATCTGAAAATTGTGCGCCGTGGAGTGGGGGAACTGCTTCCTTTTACGGTGAAAAGGGATAAAATTCCGGTTTACAGCCTCGATGCTTCTTATCTGTTGAAAGATAGAATCGGCTATATCCGCATCAATCGTTTTGGTGCTACCACGCATGAGGAGTTTAAGAAGGCATTGGCTGAACTGAAAAAACTAGGCATGAAAGATTTGGTGCTTGATTTGCAGGGTAACGGTGGAGGTTATCTGAATGCTGCCATCGATTTGGCAAATGAATTTTTGGAAAAACAAGAGTTGATTGTTTATACCGAAGGACGCCGGAATCCTCGTAGCGAGTTCTTTGCCAAGGGTACCGGAGATTTCCGGGATGGGCGTCTGATTGTGCTGGTGGATGAGTTTTCGGCTTCTGCCAGTGAAATCGTGACCGGAGCTGTTCAGGACTGGGACAGAGGAGTAGTGGTTGGTCGCCGTACTTTCGGTAAGGGATTGGTGCAGCGTCCCATCGACTTGCCCGATGGCTCTATGATTCGCTTGACGGTGGCTCGTTATTATACTCCGGCAGGGCGTTGTATTCAGAAGCCTTACGAAAGTATTGAAAAATATAATGAAGATTTGATAGACCGCTATAACCGAGGGGAAATGCTGAGTGCCGATAGTATTCATTTCCCTGATTCTCTTAAGTTTAAGACTCATAAATTAGAACGTACGGTATATGGTGGAGGTGGCATTATGCCGGATTATTTTGTGCCGATTGATACGACGCTCTATACTAAATATCATCGTCAGTTGCGTGATAAGGGGGTATTGATGAAAGTGCACTTCCGGCAGATAGATGCACATCGTGACGAATGGTTGTCTAAGTATAAGAAGTTTGATGATTTCCATAAGAAGTTCGAAGTTTCTCCGGATATGCTTCGGCAATTGGTAGCGACAGGAAAAGAGATGGGCGTGGAATATAATGAGGAAGAATATCAAAAAGCCCTGCCTTTGCTGAAATTGCAGATGAAGGCGTTGATAGCTCGTGATTTATGGGATATGAATGAATATTATCACGTTATTAATGATGCTAACGAAAGCATCAGGAAGGCTTTGGAACTGTTGGAACAACCGGATTTTGAAGGATTGTTGAAAAAGAAACAGTAGTCGGGCTGTATTAATATGGTAAGTTTGTCATTCTGAGATTCTTGTGGTGCGCAGAATGACAAACTTATAGAAGGGCATGGTTTGCCTGCCCGAAGACACAAAGTAAACTGTTTTCGGGCGAGCGAACCTCGCCCCTACGAACGAAAAGACAGCATTATCCACGTTTTGACACCCCTTTTGGCTTATGAGAGTTTCGAGACACCTTCTTTATTGTGTTGGCATGTTTTTATGGAATCATTATTTTCTGATGCCGCACTTCCGTTCCGTTCGAAATGCTTAAGTGATAAACTCCCGAAGCCCATGAGACTGCATCTATCTTTATTTCAGAAACTCCCATGGCGTATTCTTTGGAATAAAGCACTTGCCGGTTTTCTGTGTAAACTACTACCGATTTGATTTTGACATCTGTTGCTGCATTAAAGACAACAGCTTGTTTTGCTTTTTGGGCAGTCAAAATGGCGTTTACTTCTGCATTGTCGGTTTTCACTACACCAATGGCAACTTCACCCAAAGCTACATTGACATCATAATAATAGTTCGTCACTTGGCAAGGAATGACGAAAAACGATTCTGCCGTGCCACAGGCATCTTTGGCCCGAATATACAAATCCCTTTCGCAGTCGGCGGGTGTCAACGAAAATGTTTTGCCGCGCACAAGGCGATTACTTGCTGTGGTACACATAAAGTCAACTCCCGGAAGAGCATCCGATGTGTTTCCTGCCTTGTCTCTATATTCCAGGCTCAGGTTGATGTTTCCGGATACATAGAGGGTTCCGCCATAGTTTGTGGCATCGGTAATGCTGTATTGCCCTTGGTTGGTTTCCCAATACAAGCTTCCGATGTAGGGAGATGGTTCATTGCAAGTGGCATGGGTTGTGACAGACTTGGTTCCGACAGGCGATGTGATGGAAGCCACGATACTGTAATAGGTTGGCTGGGTGGAAGACAAAGTCAATGTAGAAGTGGTATAGGTGGTTTTGGTAGAACCGTTTTCACTGTAGGCCGTTACTTCCCATCTCACGCTTTCATCGGCATTTAATACACTCAGCGAGTAGGTACCGCTGTTGGAGAAATGTTTGGGACCGATAATCTGTTTTTGATGAATAGTGGGGCTTACTTCTTCTCTTTGGCTAATGATGCTGCGCATTTTGGCTATTTGCTCTGCAGAGAAACGGTTTTGATTATAAGCCCATGAGTACGACATCAGGTTAGTAGGGTCCGGGGTATAATAGTCACCATTGGCATCTGTTCCTGTGCCTATGTATTCTCCAAAAATATTCCATTCACAAGGATCGGCGGGAGTATCGGTCATATAATCGCCGGCTGTTGCCGAATTACTGCCATTTACAAGTTCCGGAATTCCCGATTCAGCAGTGCCATGGTGTGTGTGATATAATCCGAAGCAGTGGCCTAATTCATGAGCTGGGGCAAAGTCTTGATAATTATACGATCGTATAACACAGGCTGAACTTATCATTCTTGCACGCCCTGCGGTTCTTCCCCAATTTTCCCCATTTGATAACACATAAATATCAACGGCATTGATATGTGGTTTTTGTTTACATATTTCATCGAAATAAGAATCGTTTGAGTTATTATATCGGTCAGAATCAATATAGTCACTTCCTAATAAATAGAAATTGATTTTTGCAGAAGCGTAATAACCATTTAAATTAGTTATGACTGTTTGCGCTACTTCCTCTTTATTAAATCCCACTCCGCTAGAACTTCTAATGACATGGATATAAATATTTAAGGTATAAATGCTATTGTTATTAAAAACGCGAGGAGTATTGAAATACCATGCCGGTGGGTCTGTTTCTATCGTTCCACAAGAAAAACTCTCAGGGATTGAACGGCTGACAATGTTTGAAGGAGATTCTTCTGTAGAAGTCATTTCCTCTAGTTCTTCACTGCAACCATATAGACAAACAGCCGTGCATAATGCAAGCAGATAAGTAAAAAGTTTGTTCATCATAAAATGATTTTAAGGTTATTGTTTAGTGATTGCTGAAATCTTCTTCTGTTAGCTCTCTTTTCTGGATGTCTTTTAGATAAAGGGAATGAATGTAAAATCCACAATGAAAATCTGTTAGAGGTCTTTGAGGTTCATAATATAGATATAAAAGGGTACCACTAAAGGTGATACGTCCTTCATAAGCCTTGTATTCGTCTTTCATATTTTCAATGAAAAAAATAACTCCAGGTCGAAATTCCTTCCATTCGCTAGCATCAGGATAAATTACCCATCTTTTATAGAATTTGTCATATTCTAAATGTCCTTTCAAATTCTCTCTTTCAAAAGGTTCTTGTTTTTCCTCCGGATAAATCCGTTTTACATCTCTGTCATCATCGCTGCAACCGTATGCTCCAACGAGCAGGCATAACACGAATAAATAATTTAAAATCTTCTTCATAAAGGTGGTGATTAAAAGGTTAATAATGGTTTTCTTGTATTTTATATAATGCAGCAGAATGTAAAATACTGCGTCTGGTCGTATGATTTTTTTAAATACATTGATAATAAATGATTTATAAAGTAGCACCAAAATTAAAGAGCTTTCGAATGAAACTTGAACAGGCTCTAAAAGACTAAAGTGTTTTATCAAAAGATTAAGGAGTTTTTAGCAAAGACCTTAGTCTTTTTTTTAAACTCCAAGGTCTTTTTGGAGGGGTGTTATAGTGCTGAAAAACGAACTTAATGTGTTGATAAGCAATGCTTTGGATGCTTGTTTCTGTCTAGTTGGAAAATGGTGCTGGGTTTGCAAAGTGGTGATGTAGTCAAAGTGTTGAATAACAGTGTGTTGACTGTCTTATTTAGGCTCACTAGGTCTAGGGACCACCTTTATGCTTTTGTGACCCCGAATTTGTGCTCTTGAAAGAGGTTATTTTGTTGTTTATCAGTGGTTTTTCTTCGTTAAAAGCGGACAAACCATAGTCTTTATGAGACATAAGTATACATTTCAATCATATTGTCACGTTTCTTGCATTTTGCTTGTAGGGGCTGCCTGAATGTATTCCGAATGGTGTATTTGTGGATGTATTCGAGAGACGGCTCACTGTTGAGCCGTCTCTACAGAAAACGGCAGGCTGAAAAGAGGTGTAGAAAGTACACAAGGGATTGTGAAGGGACTCGGGAAGCGCGGCTGAAGGGAGGATGAGGGGATGTGCTGTCATTCTTAACAGACTGATTATGTGAGTGTTTTAATTAAAATGTAAGGATGAACGGAAAAGAAGGAATAGCCGGCTTAATGAAGGGATGATGCAATCTGCCCCTACATGAAAAACATACCGAGCTTTATTAAAAAGATGCCGAGCTTTTCTGAAAACACAACGACCTTTTTAAAAAAGACTTTGATGTTTTAGATAAAACCTCAAAGTCTTTTTTGCAACATGGGAAGTGTGTCAAAACTAAACCGGGCTATCCCATCGTCAGTTGTAGGGGCAGGGTTCGCCTGCCCGAAGACACAAAACAAACTGTTTTCGGGCGAGCAAACCTCTCCCCTACGCACGAAACGACAGCATTATCCACATTTTGCCCCCCTGTTTGTAAAGTGTGTAGTGTGTACGTACGCATCGGTCTACACATACGGTGGCATAAGCCCACACGTACGTACGCATCGGCCTACACGTACGTACGCATGAGCCTGCACGTATATATGTCATTGTGTCAGGCTCCGTCATATTGAAGTGCCGGAATTGGATTAGTTTGTCTTCCCTCTTGACAAAGGCTTTTTTATGTTGTATATTTGTAGTTCGTCAAATCTAAAAAAAGTGCTCATGAATGTATTCGCCACTCTCAAAACAGTCTTCTTCGGAAGCAAATTCCTGTCCGGCCCTGTTCCCTCCGACGGAACGCCACGCCGTGACCTCGTATCCGCCCTCAACGGACTGATGCCGCTTTGTCGGACCATGCCCGGTGTACATCTGGCTGTAGATATCCGCGAAGGCCGGGTGGCTCTGGTGCTGGACTGGACTCCGCGCACCGACGGGAATGCGCTGGCGGGCAGTTACCACTACATCGTTTCCGGTGAGGATGGGGTGAAAGAAGTCACCAAGTCACAGGTTCTTCTTGCTGAAAACGGCGAGGGAAATTTGTTGGAAAGCAGAGACGGTTTTTCCGGATGTCTGGCTGCCTTAACGGAAGAAACAGAGGAGGAGTCTGTACAATTGGAAAGTGTTCGGGAGGTTATGAATCCCATACACTCGAAAGACATTAAAAAGGAAGTCGAACCAACATCTTTGGAAGACATCCGAAAGGAGGCTGAACTGAAATCTTTGAAAGACACTGAAAAGGAGTCCGCGCCAATATCTCCGGAAGAAACTGTTGGGAAGGCGAAATCACGCTCCTTGATGCAGGAAGTGACAGCTTTTCTCACCTCCCGCTACCACTTCCGGTTCAATGTGCTGACCGAGGAAACCGAGGTGGCGGGCGTGGAATACGGCATTCCCGATGACCACTTGCGCTACGCCAAGGTGGACGAACGGTGGATGAACTCGCTCAGTCTGGAGGCCATCGAAGCGGGCATAGATTGCTGGGACAGAGACATCCAACGCTTTGTGCGCTCGCGCCGCATCAGCGAATACCATCCCTTTACCGCTTACTTTGAGCAGCTCCCCGAATGGGACGGCACCGACCGGGTATCGGCACTCGCCCGCAGGGTGTCTGATGACCCGGTATGGGTGAACGGTTTCCACCGCTGGATGCTGGGACTCTCCGCCCAATGGATGCAGTTCCATCCGGATACCAACAACGCCAACCGCGCTAACAGTATCAACCGCGCCAACAGCGTGGCTCCCCTGCTGGTGAGCAGCCGACAAGGACTGGGGAAAAGTACGTTCTGCCGCCTGCTGATGCCCGATGCGCTGAAAGCTTATTACACAGAAAGTTACGACCTCGGCTCTCCGGCATCCGCCGAAGCCAAACTCGCTGCCTGTGGGCTGATTAATCTGGATGAATTCGACAAACTCAGCGCGTCCAAAATGCCTCTGCTGAAGAACCTGATGCAAGCTTCCGCACTGAACATCCGCAAGGCCTACAAACGCAGCGCTTCGGCACTTCCCCGCATCGCCTCGTTCATCGGCACCAGCAACCGGGAAGACCTGCTGGTAGACCGCACCGGCTCACGCCGCTTTCTCTGTGTCAGCTTGGAACACGCCATTGACTGCGTCACGCCTGTGGAGCATGAACAGCTGTACGCCCAGCTCAAAGCGGAACTCCTGTCCGGTGAACGCAGCTGGTTCAACAAGGAAGAAGAGCAGGCTATCCAGCAGCACAACGCCCTGTTCTACAAACATATACCCGAAGAAGAGGTGTTCCGCCTCTGTTTCCGCTTTGCCACGGAAGCGGACCATCCGCAGGAAGTGCTGACCCTTTCCGCCACCCAATTATTCGAGCGAATGAAGTCCGCCCATCCTTCGGTCATGAGGGGTATGACCGCCTACAGCCTGAGCCGCATCCTGCCCCAATTGGGCGAACGGGTGCATACCGCCAAGGGAAATGTGTATCGGGTGGTGGCATGCTAAACTTTATGCGTATATAAATCTATGATTTTATCTGTATAATCAGATGTGGGCGTCATGCCCCAACCGCTTGTTCCCACTCCCAATGGTCATGTGAGGAACAAATCCCGTTGGTCTCTGACTTAAAAGAGTGGAATCAGTAAACTGAATATAATTCATCAAAAAAATCAATGATTCAAATTCAAAAGGATTATAGCAAAAGCCGGACGCTATGTATTTTAGATTATTATCGATTTGACTTAACCGGTTGTAGAATAGATATTTATCGAAGCTTTTGAGAAGTAGTGGTAACGATTTGGCAACGGTGCTATTTTCTGCAATTTGCGGTGCTATACTGGCAAATAACTCTTTCTAGAAACAAAGGTAATAATTTTATCTAGATTTTAAATATTCGATGATTGAAAGTTGGAAACTAAGTTCTAATGAATTTGCTCACCAATGATTATAACAACTGTATATCAAAAGCCATTTTCATTCAATCATAGAACGAAAATGGCTTTAAACAGATAAGATAGAATCTTAACGAATACATCTAAAGACGTTTTGATAATTACTACGAAAAGTTATCCGGATTGTTTTCTCGTTCGAGTATTGGTTGCGGTTCAGCTTGTTAATTCATTTTTACAGCTCTTATGCCTATTCCAATATATCGATCGTAATTGCTTATACCCCAAGAGTTTGAAGGAAGATAAGTTACATAGGCATTGTCTATATTGGAAAATGTTGATGTCCAATAATATCCCTCGTCAGGTGTGCCAACATTTTGGTCGTATGCATAACCGTTTGCTGGAAAGAAAAGGCGAGAACCGTTTTTTGCTGTAAACAGATACCCTTGACGGTCATGTATAGATACCCATTCATGCTCGGTGGAAAAAAGTAACTCATGCCATTCTTCTTTTGTTGGCATTCGCCAATCACTCCCTAATTCTTTTTGAGCCGCATCGTGCCATGTATTGCTTATATCATTACCTATTACTTGATGATAATACGGGTAATTATTCTCTTTGTAACTCTGTTTGGGTTCCATCTCTCCCCACGCATAATGATTCCCGATTTCCCATGAGAAATCTGCGCCAAGATTAGTGTGGTTGGTGGGTTATTTACGGTCGTGGCATCTGTTATACCATCTATCTGTATTGCTTTTTGTCAATACCTTATCTTCACAATTTAAGGTTTGTGGCTATACATGGCAATAGTTTACCAATACTCAATGTCTCTTTTCTCTGTGTATTCTTTTGGAGAAGTATATTCGTCTCCTATATAGTTCCCATTTTCATCATACTTATCATATTCGGTAGAGTAGCTTATTTTGCGCTCTATCCAGTTCTTATGCTTATCGAACTTGGTATAAGTATAATGGTAAGTGGTCACACCTTCTTCGGGATGATCTCTTACCATGACTGCCGGAATCCTTTTTTCATCTTCGTATTGGTATGTGCATGTAACATAGGCCATATAAGAGGTGAACCTGTGCTTTACAATACGCGATTTGCTGTCGAATGTGTATTCTTGATTCAGTTCTGTAGTGGACGCATCCGAACATATATCTGAACGTTTGCCGTCTTCTATCTTGATGTCAACCACTGCATCGCCCCAACCATTCACGTTGTAAGCTGTCGAGGTTATGTATTTATAAGTTGTTGCGCCATTGGCATAGTTGTCGTCTTTGTAGACGAGATTACCCGATTGGTCAAACTTCAATTGGGAACGGTCGCCTATAGAGGATTCTTGCGTCACTGATTTCACTTTATTCGAGAGCCAGTAGATGTCTGTGCCTTTATAACGCAGCCCATTATCTTTTTTCGTATCTTTGTGAGTTTCCGTTTCATGGCACGAGGCTATTGCATCATCAGCCCAATAATCTATGGTACGTTCTATCGTCAGAATGGGAACTTCGCCAACTTTCACAGAAGAGGAACGGTCTTGGTTGGATGTAATGCCATTCTTACTAGCTTTGTAGTAGGTGCGCAAAGCAGGTATTTCATCAATGTTAGCAGGAAATGTTATCTTTGCCTGTGTCCAGTTCCCTTTATTATCGTACACATAATCATAGGTAATGGCGAACATCATATCATCTACACGCCAACCATTACCTTTATCTTGATAAACGCCACCCGAATAAGTCCATGTAATTAAGTCGCCGTGCGAGTTATAAATAAAGTTACTTGTACATGTCAGTGTTTCTGTGCCCCTGTCAAACTTAACAGGAATTTTTTCTACGGCTTGCGTACATAAGTTGTCGGTATAGGTAAATGTTATTACCGATTTGCCTTTCTTGTATTCACCAATGTCTTTCAGGAACATATTCGTTGTCGTTGGGGTCTCAAGACGCTTCATGTGCGCAAGCGAATCGAACTGGAATTTGTAAAGTGTCACTCCTGCTTCACTTGTCAAGACATTATCCTTTTCTGGCGATATGGATTTTAAGATCCCATTCTCGTGATACTCAAAAAGATAGTTCCACGTTCCCGGGTTTGCCCTGTCACTTTTTTCTCGTCGGATGAGTTTTCCTGTGGAATCATAAGTAAAGCCGTTATCGTTGTGCTGACGTTTATAATGACCATCCTCTACAGATTTGATGTTGATAAGGTTTGAATAGCCATCATATTCAAATGCAATCACATCAAATCCGCTCGCACCTACGCTAAATGAGGTTCTTCGTTGTTCTGACAAACGACCATTGGCAAGGAAAACGTATTGCGAAGTAGCCGTTATGCCCCAAGCTGTATTGTTGTATTTATAAGTCACCATCATCGGGTGGCTTCTCAATCCCATTTTTGCCCAGTCTGTAGAGTAATTTATAAAATAAGGCATTAATGTTTCTATGTTCATATCCAAATCCAGCGGATTGAAATAGGTGCACAATGGTGTGTACTGCTCTTCCTTTTTAAAAAGCCTGCTTTCCGAACATGCCGAAAGCAAGGCTGTCAAAGTGCATATAAATAAGATATTTTTCATCATGATGTCATTAAAATTAGTAAGCTGGTTGCCATCCCCATTCGTCCAATTTAAGTTGTGTTTCCTCTTCCCCATTATATAATGTATAAGCTAACGGATTCAATTCATATTCCATTTGGCTTTTACGGGTAATGACGTAGCCCGATTTTTCATCATAACTTCTATCAATGTAGTTTTTGATAAATGTGTTTCGGTTGTACTTATAACTAGACGAAGATCTGTCGCCTTTGTCACGCAACTCCTTATAGGCATATACCTCATTCGGTTTTTGGGCATACAAGGCATCCCAAGTCAGCTTTTGTCCCTCAACTGTCAGCTCGGTAATATCCATATCTATCTTACATTCCTTTTTGAAAGATTCCGATGAGGTTTGGGAAATATAATCTACATACGACCTTGTCCAACCCGGCAGATCCCGACTCGCTACGTTCAACTCACTACTTACTTCAATGGCTTTGCTAAATGCCTCTTCTGTATTTATGGTGCCTCCAGCCACGCGGTCTATTAGTTTATAAGGTGGAACTTCATTGGTCCGGAAGAAAGTGAAGCCTACAGACAGCTTGTCTATTCGCCCTTTTAATGGAGTGACTTTGAGATGTACGGTAGCATTTAGACTGGACATCCCTGTATATGAATCGTTCACAATAGTTTTATTCATCTCTAACAATTCTATGGAAAGATAGGTGTTAAGGTTATTTTCTTTGTAATAGTTCTCCCATGAAGTGATAATAGAGTCTGTCATGGCATCTAAGCGGTGAGTGAGTTTTTCTATGTCGAACTTTTTATTCCATTCTTGTATAGCTTTCTCCTCAGCCTGTTTTTCCCATTTCGATTCATGCAATTGTAACTGTTTTTGTATAAAATCCATAAAGTCGGCATAGGTAAGCTTCTTCAGTTTAAGGTAAAAAGACGAGCTTTTCGACAATTTGTTCACTTTAGGGTAGATGTAAGTCTCATAATTATAAGAAAATCCTGGATACTTTTTATCTATTTCTTCAGTTTCTTCGGGTGTGAGAGGCTCGGTAACGGATTTGTTTTCAGGAGTACATGCTGAAAAGGCAAACAGCAGCATACCAAGTATAATGTTTCTTGTTTTCATTTTATTTCTATTTACGTTATAAATACAATATCTGTTGTGTGAATTGATACTACAATATCTAGTTTCTATAGCGGCTATTAATTTTATAGTCTTGAGTTTCGTATATAGAATTTTAAGTTGATATGATTATTTGTCTATTATAACATGAGTAGGCATATCGTGATCCATGTCTTCGTGCTCATAATTACCGAAACCACCATTATTAAAAAAAATTACCAAAATCCAAACGATAAAACCAAGTATCGCACCGATAATTATGGTGGAAATACCAAAGAACTCCTTTATGCCGAATATCCAAAATACCAGCCAAAAGAAAAAGGAACCGATTCCGCAATATACAAGAATGGGCAATACATATTCCATGAATATGCCTAGTAGGATACCTGCTAAATTCAGGAGCAAATATAGCCCCAAGATAACAGCAAAACCAATAAAAATGATTTCCATAGTAGATTGTAAATGATTCCTGCAGTTCCTAAAGAATCTTTTTATAAACGCTGAAGCGTGGCACTGCAATGTTACATCTTAATTTTGAAGGTCGTAGGAAACCCGAATGTACAGATGTAGTAATAGCAGCCCACGCTATGCGTGAGAACCACTATGCCACCCTTGTACATTCTTTTGAAAATTTCCTACGTTCTCAAAATTACAAGATAAGCATAACGCTTCTTCTTTATTAATATGTCTCAGAAGGGACGTCTCAATCCAAATGCAAAAGTAATAAAAAAACTATGATAATCACATGTCTCATAATGTTTTTCTTTGCTTTTGTTATTAACTTGAGCGTATTCCTACAGTTTCATTTTGCATCCGATATATATCTTGATACCTTTGGCTTCCATTTTAGTATTTGATTAACTTCCTCTCTTGTTTCAGCGAGGTGTTTCCAGGAGCAATTTTTCAGTTTGTTTCCCAAGAATACACACTGTCTTTCGCTTCTCTGAGTGTACAGAAGCGTTTGGTGTTTTCAGCAGGGTTATAGGATTATGCTCCTATTTTCAGTAAGGTTTGTTCCATTTTCGTTCGATGCCGATGGTTTGGAGAAAAGCTAATTCGGATGTAGGTCTTCTTCTCTCTGATGTATACCGCACTAAGCATGATGTGTTTTTGTCCATAAGAAAGCATTGTAGTACTTTGATTTTTAGCACAATAAATGTACGAAAATTTGTCAAAACGACAATGCAATGCTTTCTTTTTTTATGCTGTGAATTATTCAGGTTCGTACACAGTTCGTACACAATAGACCATAATTTACTGTAAATCAGAAATGAAAGCCTCCAGCATTTCAGTGATACCTTGTGCTCTTCAATCGTTTTTTTGCAAGGCAGATACGAGCATTATTTATGGCAGATTTAGTACGATTGGTAAAAATGGCAATATGGATTGGTGGAATTGAAATCTTCATTGGCGGTGAGCAAATGGATAGTACATTTGCGTTATCAAAAAACGAATTATCATGAAAAAGTTTTATCTTTGTCTATTCAAAAATAGGATGAAACAATAAAATATCAAGAAATGAAGAACGCACAATTATTATTTGCTTTTTGTATCTGCCTCTTTTGCAGTGTGATAAAAGCACAGCTATCTGAATCTCCAAGGAAGAAGATCAACTTTAATCGTGAATGGAAATATGCACACGGAGATGTACGGGGAGCCGAAAGAATCGGGTATAATGATTCGGGTTGGGAAACGGTGGGAGTGCCGCATTCGTTCAGTATTCCTTATTTTATGTCGAAAGATTTTTATGTGGGGTATGGATGGTATCGTAAGAGTTTTAGGTTGTCGGAAGATGACTTGAAGAAATGTACTTTCATTGAGTTCGACGGTGTTTTTCAAGAAGCTGAAATCTATATAAACGGACAAAAGGTGGGAAGCCATGTCGGAGGATATACCGGCTTCTCTGTCGATGTGACTAAAGCTGTGAGGGCAGGTAATAACGAAATGGCAGTGCGTGTTAATAATATATGGAAACCTGATGTGGCACCGCGTGCGGGAGAGCATGTCTTCAGTGGGGGGATTTATCGCAATGTAAGGCTCGTGCAGAAATCGAAGACTTATATTGATTGGTATGGTACGTTTGTCATCACTCCCGAACTGAAGGAGAACAGGGGAAAAGCGTCTACCGTTAAGGTGGCTACGGAGGTGTGCAACCGCTCAAGTCTGTCTTCGGAGTATAAATTGGTGACTGAGGTTCGGAAACTGAATGGGGAGGCGGTGACTTCTGTCACTACGACCGAGTATGTCGGGGCAAATGACAGTAAGCAATTTGTGCAGGTTACGCCTGCCGTAAATGAACCGGAGTTGTGGCATCCTGCTCATCCGAGTCTTTATAAGTTGGTGAGTTTGCTATATAAGGGAAATGAATTGCTTGACTCTGAAGAGACTGTATTCGGTTTTCGTTGGTTTGAATGGACAGCGGACAGAGGATTCTTTTTGAATGGAGAACATCTTTTCTTTAAAGGAGCGAATGTTCATCAAGATCAGGCCGGGTGGGGAGATGCGGTGACGGAGGCTGCCATGAGGCGCGATGTGAAGCAAATGAAGGAGGCAGGTTTTGATTTTATCAGAGGGTCGCATTATCCGCATGCACCTGCTTTCTCTAAGGCTTGTGATGAAATGGGTATGTTATTCTGGTCGGAAGCTCCTTTTTGGGGGATTGGGGGATTCGGTCCTGACGGGTATTGGAACTCGAGCGCGTATCCCGTCTATGACAAACACAGACCCGGATTTGATGCCAGTGCGTTACAGCAGTTGGGGGAGATGATTCGCATTCATCGCAATCATCCTTCTATTGTGGCATGGAGTATGTGTAATGAGGCTTTTTTCTCGGCACCGGAGGCTATGGACGGAGTGAGGGAGTTATTGAAAAAGATGGTGGCTTTGTCGCATCAGCTTGACCCGACACGGCCTGCTGCAATAGGTGGGGCGCAGCGTCCGTTGGGAGTGGGAAGAATTGATAAGCTGGGAGATATCGGTGGTTATAATGGAGATGGAGCCACTCAGCCTGATTTTCTGAATCCGGGGATTCCGGGAGTGGTTTCCGAATATGGCAGTACGACTGCCGACCGACCGGGAGAATATATGCCGGGGTGGGGAGATTTGGAAAAGAATGATGGATGGAAAGGTTATGAGTGGAGAAGCGGACAGGCTATCTGGTGTGGGTTTGATCACGGAAGTATTGCCGGAAGTCAGTTGGGCAAGATGGGGATAGTGGACTATTTCCGTATTCCCAAGCGTTCATGGTATTGGTATCGGAATGAATATAATCATATAGCACCTCCCGAATGGGCAAAGCCCGGTATTCCGGCTAAACTGAAGTTGGAAGCGGATAAGACAATGGGGATTCGTATTGATGGTACGGATGATGTACAACTGACGGTGACGGTGCTGGATGCACAGGGAAAAGAAATCAGTAATTCTCCCGAGGTGACATTAAAGTTGGTAGCAGGTCCCGGTGAGTTTCCTACGGGGACGTCCATTACTTTTAAACAAGATAGTGATATCCGTATACAGGATGGGAAAGCGGCTATTGCTTTCCGTTCGTATTATGCCGGAAAGACCCTTATCGAGGCTTCTTCTCCGGGATTGGTTCCGGCACGTGTGGAACTGGTGTTTGAAGGGGCTCCTCAATATGTGCCGAATGTGACTCCACAGGTGAGAGAGCGTCCGTATGTTCGTTACACTTCAGCCAATAGGGAACGTCCGTTGCAGACTTTCGGACGTAATAATCCGACTTTTACCGACAGTCAGTCTGAAGGTTATGTGGCTGCATTGGCTGCCGATGGAAATGTGGCTACTTGGTGGCAGGCTGCGAAAGGGGATGCTTCGCCTTATTGGTTACTTGATACGGAAAAGGGATTGGATTTGCAACAAATTACTTTGGTTTTTCCGCAAACAGCTGTTTATCGATTCCGGGTGGAGGTGTCTGATGACCGGAAAGAATGGAGAGTAATAGAGGATATGAAGGAGAACCGGACGCCTGTTTCCCGATATGAGATACAGACGGATGCCGGAAAAGTAAAAGGGCGGTTTGTCCGGATTAGTTTCATGGACAATACTCAACAGATTCCGGCGGCATTGGCGGAAGTGACTGTCTTGGGATTTGTGAGGGAGTAACTATTGAACTTATTTGAATTCTTTCCACATTTGGGCTACTACGTCCAGATGTTCAATTTCTTCTTTCAAAAATGAACTGTAGTTGTGTTCGTCGGCTTCTATCTCTTCGGGGCTGACGAACTTACCTCCCTCAAAATGAATTTGATTTTCATTATCCAATGGAAGAATGTATAATAAGACTGTTTTAGAGGAAGCACCTTTGGATGAGCTTATTATGTGTTTAAGACTGAAACGGGGAAGGGTATTCCCATCGATGTATCGGCTATATTTCTTTTCAATCTCTTTGGCATATTTATCTGTATCTGTTTTACATGCATAGATATAGTCTTCCATTGGAATATCCAGTTTACCGGGTTCTTCGCTGTGGGTATTGCGCGGAAGTACGTAAATTTTTCCGTTGCAGATGGGGGCTATCCGAAGAAACGGCATTCTTTGGTAACTCGTACCGATGGATTTTACAAGAATGTAGTTGACGGCAATGGAAATTATATATATTAATGGAGGGAGAATATGCGTTAATATGTAGAGAACAGGATAGGACAGGGGATTGAATAATAAATAAATGATACATAGTATGAATAAATGAATGCCGCTGAAGATGGCGATGATTCGAGTGGACCAACAATTCAAAATGGATATTTTATAATTGAAAAATGAAAATATCTTGTTGTAAACAATCGGCTCGATAAGATAGAACAAGGAAAAACTGAGGATTATAATTTCCAGTATAATGGGAACGGTGCGGTCAGGAATTAATGAATCTCCACTGATAAGTTTAATGACTGAGCATACAACAAGCGCCAACGTAGCATGCAATAGCACTAAGTTGGGGCGGTAGATGGGAGGTTTGGCCAGTCTGTATAATACATAAAGCAGACCGGCTAAACTACAGGCATATAAAACGTATGCATCGGAAAAAAAAATACATAAAATCATGCATACAATAGTAGGAATTAATCCTGTAGACATGATTAAATTCTTATACTCTAGTAATGATTTCATTCTCTCTATCTCTTTTATATCTTTATAACAAATAAGATATAAAATAGGTTTGTGGATTAGCCTTTAAATTTAATATGTTTTTCTGCATGATAGGAAGAACGTACCAGAGGCGCACTTTCTACTTCTTTAAATCCTTTTTTTAATCCTATTTCACGGTATATCCTGAACTGTTCGGGGGTGATGTATTCTGCCACCGGATAGTGTTTGTGGGTGGGCTGCAGGTATTGGCCGATGGTCATTATTTTACAGCCGTGAGCCAAGAGGTCGTCCATAACCTGCTCTACTTCTTCTTGTGTCTCGCCTAATCCTACCATAATGCCGGATTTTGCCGTGATGCCATTGTCGGCTATCTGCTTGATAACCTTCAGGCTGGTGTCATAATCGGCGGCACTGCGCACCAGCGGGCTTATGCGCCGAACTGTCTCCATGTTGTGCGAAATGATATCGGGCTTGGCGTCGATAACTTGCTGTATCAGTTCGCTTTTTCCCTGAAAGTCGGGAATCAGTACTTCGGAGGTGGTTTCGGGGTTTAATCTTTTTATTTCAAGAATGGTTTTAGCCCAATGGGAAGCACCTAAATCATCCAAATCATCGCGGTCTACCGAAGTGATGACGGCATGTGAGAGCTTCATTAATTGGATGGATTCTGCTACGTGGGTGGGTTCTTCTGTGTCGAGGGGAAGGGGGCGGCCGGTCTGTGTGTTACAGAATTTGCACGAACGGGTACAGATATTTCCGCCTATCATAAATGTGGCTGTTCCTTTTCCCCAGCATTCACCCATATTGGGACAACGACCACTGCTGCAGATGGTGTGCAGTTTGTGAGAATCTACAATATGTTTTGTTTCGGCATATCGTGCATTTGCACCTATGCTTATTTTCAGCCAGTCCGGTTTTTTAACGTGATTCATGGTTATTTGTTTTTTCAGGCACGGTAACCCGTGCCTGATAGATATCTATTATTTCAGATTCTCAATAAAGAAGTTGCTTACACGGGTGAGCAAGTGGTGGCGTGTATTGCCGCCAAAAATGCCATGGTTACGGTTGGTGTAAACCTGCATGTCAAATTGCTTGTCGGCTTGTACCAATGCTTCACTGTATTCGGCAGCATTCCGCAGATGCACATTGTCATCGGCCGAACCGTGAATCAATAACAATTCGCCGTGTAATTTGTTGGCGCGGTTGATGGCTGATGAGGCTTCGTAGCCTTCCATGTTTTCTTTGGGAGTGCGCATGAAGCGTTCTGTGTATACCGAGTCGTAGAAACGCCAATCGGTAGGGGCGGCAATGGCGACGCCTGCCTTGAATATCGGAGTGCCTTCGCTCATTGACATCAATGTGTTGTAGCCACCGAAACTCCATCCCCAGATGCCGATGCGGTTGCCGTCTATATAGGGCAGGGTGCTGAGGTATTTAGCAGTTTCTACCTGGTCTTTGGCTTCTTTTACTCCTAGGTTGAGGTAGGTACACTTTTCAAATTCAGCACCGCGTCCGCCGGTTCCACGTCCGTCTACACATACCATGATGAAGCCTTTATCTGCCATGTAAGCTTCAAAAAGTCCTCCGTTACCCATGGCTCCTATTCCCCAGCGGTCAAGAACTTGCTGAGAGCCGGGACCGCTGTATTGGTGCAGGATGACAGGATATTTCTTGTTGGTATCGAAATGGGCGGGTTTCATTATCCAACCGTTCAACTCTACTCCGTCTGTGGTCTTGAATGTGAAGAACTCTTTGCTCGGCATATTCAGCCCCGACATCTGTTGCTTCAACTTTTGATTGTCAACCAAAGTAGTCAGCACTTTTCCTTTGTTGTCGTTCAGAGTGATGACAGGAGGTATATTGGCACTGGAGTATGTGTTGACGAAATACTTCATGTTTTTACTAAAGATGGCACTGTTGCTGCCTTCCTGAGTTGAAAGCTTGGTCTTTTTTCCTTTGGCATCTATCTTATAAACGGCTGTGCGGAGAGGGCTGCCTTCATTGCTGGTAAAATAAAAGGTGTTGTTTGCCTGATCCCAACCCAAAAAGTCTTTTACCTCAAAATTTCCTTTGGTGATTTGTTTGACCAGGTTTCCGCCGGCGGTGTAAAGATATAAATGATTGTATCCGTCTTTTTCACTCATTACAACGAAGTGCTCAGGGTAAAAAGTAATATTTGAGTAAGCATTTTCTTTGATGTATTGCGGAGCTTCGTCACGAACCATCAGCTTGCAGAGTGTGCTGCGCGGATTGGCATAATAAAGGTCAAAGCGGTTCTGATGACGGTTGAGTGTCATGATAGCCAATGCATTTTCGTCATTGGTGAATTTGATGCGTGGAATGTAGCCGTCTTCGTCCAAAGGCAAATCTATTTTGCGGGTCACTTTGCTCTTGATATCGAAGGTGTGTACCGATACTTTTGAATTGTCGATGCCGGGCATCGGATATTTATATTCGTATTCTCCCGGATAGGTGGCATATTGGTCTAATGAGGGGGATTTGCCTTTATACAGAGGGAAAGAATACATGGGGACTTTGCTCTCGTCGAAACGAATATAGGCAATCATTTTGCTGTCTGCGCTGAAATCGAATGCACGGTTGAAGCCGAATTCTTCTTCATATACCCAGTCGGGGATACCGTTTAATACTTCATTGTATTTTCCGTCGGTGGTAATCTGTGATTCGCTGTTGTTGAACAGGAGTTTGACCAGATAGATGTTGTTGTTGCGTACAAAGGCAATCTGGTTGCCGTCAGGCGAGAACAGGGGAACTTGTTGCGGTCCTCCTGTAGATAGCGGTTCCATCTTATTATTCTTTACATTGAAGATATAATAATTGGCTGTAAATGAATGGCGGTAGATGGGCTTGGTGTCTGTTTGAATCAGAATCAGGCTTTCATTGGGCGACATGATATAGTCATCAAAGTGCTTGATGGTGCAGTCGCGGGCTGTTTCCACATCAAAAATAGTTGCGACTTCTTTTCCCGTTTTAAATGAATATTTGACAAGACGTTTGCCGTCACTGCTGATTTGGGTATAGTGCTCACCGTCCAGCATTGGTCTGATACCTCTGATTCCTTCAGCACGATAAGTAGCATTGGCTACGTCTTTGATGGTTACTTGTTGCGCATTCATCGGCAACAGGCACATAAGCAGAATAATAAATATGCTTAATTTTTTCATAATAAATAAATTCTTTAAATGATAACTGAGGACAAAGTTAAGACTTTTGTTTGAAAATGCGTATCTTTGTCGCGCTAAAATCAGTTCATGTACAAAGAGATGCTATACAATGATTTATCAACCTTCCTGAGTTTGCACTTTCCTTTCAAGGTGCAGAAGATTTCTATTAATGCGGGTTTTACTTGTCCTAACCGGGATGGTTCGATAGGTTATGGAGGCTGTACTTATTGCAATAACCAGACGTTTAATCCGGCTTACTGTCATACGGATAAGTCGGTAGGGCAGCAATTGGAAGAAGGAAAGCGGTTCTTTTCCAGGAAATATCCTGATATGAAATATCTGGCTTATTTTCAGGCTTATACCAATACTTATGGTGAACTGGAAGAGTTGAAACATAAGTATGAAGAGGCATTGACGGTGGCTGATGTGGTAGGATTGGTGATAGGAACACGCCCGGACTGTATGCCTGACGATTTGCTGGACTATCTGGAGGAACTGAATAAACGGATTTTTGTATTGATAGAATATGGTATCGAAAGTACCGATGACGAGACATTGAAACGAATCAACCGCGGACATACATTTGCGCAGGCGGAGGAGGCTGTTGTGAGAACGGCGCAAAGAGGAATACCGGTCGGTGGGCATGTGATATTGGGGTTGCCGGGAGAGGAGAGGGAGGCTTTGATAAGACAAGCGGAACGACTTTCACGTCTGCCACTTACTACGCTGAAATTGCATCAATTGCAGTTGATAAAAGGTACGCGGATGGCAAGTGAATATGAAAAGACACCGGAACTTTTTCATTTGTATTCCGTAGATGAATATATTGATTTAGTGATTGATTATATAGAGCATCTTCGTCCCGATTTGGTGTTGGAACGTTTCGTCTCGCAATCGCCGAAAGAGTTGCTGATTGCTCCTGACTGGGGGGTGAAGAATTATGAATTCACAGAAAAGGTGAAGAAAAGAATGAGAGAAAGAAATGCCTGGCAAGGCAAATACTATAAACCATAAAGAAGAAAATACAGGTATGGAAATTAAAGGAAAAGTACATTATGTAGGAGTGAATGACCGTAATAAGACTCTGTTCGAAAATTTGTGGCCGTTGCCTTATGGTGTGTCCTACAACTCTTATCTGATTGATGACGAGATGGTAGCACTGGTTGATACTGTTGATGTTTGCTATTTTGAAGTGTATTTAAAGAAAATTCGTAGTATAATCGGTGACAGACCTATTAATTATTTGATTATTAATCACATGGAACCTGATCATTCCGGTTCTATCAGCTTGATTAAGCAGTATTATCCTAATATCGTAATTGTAGGCAACAAGAAGACTTTCGACATGGTGGAAGGTTTTTATGGTGTGGGAGGAGAACGATATGTGGTAGGTGAAGGGGATTTTCTGGCATTGGGACATCATAAGTTGAGATTCTCTTTGATTCCGATGGTGCATTGGCCTGAAACAATGGTTACGTATGATGAGACGGAAGGTATTCTGTTCTCTGGAGATGCTTTTGGCTGCTTCGGAGCTTTGAATGGAGGGGTGATTGATGCAAATATCAATACGGATATTTATTGGGACGAAATGGTGAGGTATTACTCTAACATTGTCGGTAAGTATGGTGCTCCGGTTCAAAAAGCATTGCAGAAATTGCAAACTTTGAAGATTAATGCAATTTGCTCTACTCACGGACCGGTGTGGACGGAAGAAATTCCCCGCGTAGTGCGTATCTATGACCGCTTGAGTCGCTATGAAGCGGAAGAAGGAGTGGTGATTGCCTATGGTACGATGTATGGCAATACAGCAGAGATGGCAGAAGCAATAGCGGAAGAATTGAGTAAACAAGGTATCCGTAATATTGTGATGCATAATGTTTCGCATACAAACCATTCTTATATTATAGCAGATGTGTTTAAGTATAGAGGTTTGATAGTGGGTTGTCCTACTTATAATACCCAGATGTATCCTGAAATGGAAGCGTTGCTGAACAAATTGTCTGCACGTGAGATAAAGGGACGCTACATGGGATGGTTCGGTTCTTTCACTTGGGCAAGTGCTGCCGTAAAGAAGATTACTGAATTCAATGATAAGTTGAAGTTTGAACCGGTGGGAAATCCGATAGAGATGAAGCATAGCATGAAGTCAGAAACTTATGTGCAATGCAAGGAGCTGGCGAAGGCTATGGCGGATCGTCTGAAAGCGGATAGGAAATAAAACACTTGTCAAAACTAAAATGGTCTATTAAATCATCCGCTGTAAGGGCAGGGTTTACCTGCCCTTACAGCGGTCACGACCTTGGGAGTAATATGCAAAGTAAACTGTGTAGGGGCGAGGTTCACTCGCCCCTACTAGCAAAAATGATAGTCTTTCAATATTAATAATTATGCTTGGTGTACAGTAAGTTGCGGGAAGGGGAAATTGATTCCTTCTTTGTTGAAGGTAGCATATACCGTTTGGTTCATATAAAAGAATACATCCCAATAATCGGAACTCTTTACCCATACTCGGACTTTGATGTTTACACTGCTGGCAGCCAGTTCTCCCAGTTCGATGAAGGGGGCCGGAGCAGTCAGTATGCGTTGGTCTGCTTTAATGATATTGCGCAATATTTTTTCCACTTTCTCAAAGTCTTCTCCGTAGTCTACTCCGAAGTTCCATTCAATGCGGCGGGTATCTAAATTGCTGTAATTGGTGATGACACCGCTACTCATTGCACCATTAGGTACATATACCATTTTGTTGTCCGGGGTAATAAGGATGGTATGGAAAATCTGGATTTCTTTTACCGTACCTGATGCACCGGTTGAAGCATCAATATAATCTCCCACTTTGTAAGGTCTGAATAGCAGGATAATCAAGCCGCCTGCAAAGTTTTGCAAGTTGCCCGACAGTGCCATACCGATGGCGACGCCGGCAGATGCTAACAGGGCAGCAAATCCGGTTAATTCAATGCCCAGCTTGCCGATGACGGCCAATATAAGCATGATGAGTAACAGGATATTGACCATGCTTTTTAAGAATGACTGGATGCTGGGGTCTACTTTACGCTTTTCCAATATCCGGGCAAACAAACGGTTTAGCCAATTAACCAGGAACTTACCTACTATAAATATGATAAGTGCTCCCAGTACTCGTTCGCCTAGAGAGATTCCCGAATCAATAAGTTTTTCAAGTGCGTTGGTTATTTGAACGCTGGTTTCTGATGATGATAACATTAACATGATAATTTTATTTTGATAATTTTTATATTAAACAATTAAATGGATTATTCGTTCAAAATTCCTTTTCCCTGCCGCACAATTTCTGCTTCTTCATTGGTGCAGTCCACAATAGTAGAAGGCTCTATACCTCCGATGCCGCCATCGATGACAAGGTCAACCTGATTGCCGAACTTTTCTTCTATCAATTCGGGTGTGGTGATGTATTCTATCTCTTCTCCTTCTTCCAAAGGTAAGGTGGTAGTCAGTATCGGAGCATCGAGCAACCGGCAAATCTCACGGATGATGTTATTGTCCGGGATACGGATGCCTACTTCTTTACGGTTTCTGAATATTTTGGGCAAACGATTGCCGGTATTTAATATAAAGGTAAATGGACCGGGAAGGTTTCTTTTCATTAATTTGAAAGTAGAATTGTTCACTTTGGCATATTCGCTGATATTACTCAAATCGTAGCAAATAATTGATAGATTGTTCTTGCGTGGGTCTATATTTTTGAACTTACAAATACTTTCAATGGCACGTTCTTTTAACCCGTGACAGCCGATGGCATACATGGTGTCGGTGGGATAAATGATAAGTCCCCCCTCTTGCAGGGTTTCGATAATCCGGTCTAAATCCTTTGGATTATTATTCTTTTCGTACAGTTTTAACAGCATGATATTTTAATCTTTAGCATTTTTTTCGCGTAATCGTTCGGCAATAGCCCATTGCAGGGCTGCTGCTTCTTCTTTTCCTGTTCTCATCAGTGCATCGCCGAACAGTTCATGAACTTTGGCATGTTCGGGTTTAATGGATACGGCACGGTCGAAATCGGCAAGAGCCCCTTCGATATTGTCAAGTGCCATTCGGTTCTTTCCACGGTTATATACGGCTTTGAATAGCATGGGGCTGAGACGTACTGCTTCATTCAAGCATACTTCTGCCTCGTAGTATTCTTTATTATTGTATAAAGTGATTCCTTTTCGAATCCATGCATCTGTATAAGACGGATTGAGTTCGATGGCTTTATCATAATTGGCAATGGCAGCCCGCGAGTCATGTGCCTGCGTGATACATTCATTTCCCATGAGGTAATATTCGCGGGCATATTTCTCCAGATTCTTGCGTTGTACATATAATTGTTCTCGTAATCGTTGGTTTTCCTTTTTCTGCCGATTGATAATCTCGAGCTTCTTACGGATAAATCGTTTGATGACGGGCTTTTCTATATCATATCTGGAATGAATGGCAAGGAAGAACTGCTCTAGGAATCCTTCAAAGTTTCCTTGGTCGAACTGTTTGACCGCTTCTACATATTGCACATCCGCTTGTGCCTGTTTCAATGCTTTTTCTATGGCTGGACGGTTGTTGAACCTTTGAGCAAAACTGACAATTTCCGGGCGGACGAATATATCACCCCGGGTAATTTGTTTTTTTAGTTGGATGCCATCCAGAGAGGTGCAACGGCTTAAAGCTACGTATGCCTGCCCTCCGGCAAATACTCCTCCGGTAAAGTCAACGACTACACGGCTGAAAGTAAGACCTTGGCTTTTGTGTATGGTTATTGCCCATGCCAGACGAATGGGATATTGGATGAATACGCCTAACTCTTCTTCTTCTATCTTTTTTTCTTTGTCGTTATAGCGATAGCGTATGTTGCGCCAGCTGTCTTTTTTAACATCGACTTCTTTCCCATCTTCTGTGATGACATAGAGTGTTTCATCTTCGTCTATGCCTGCTATGGTCCCGATGGTTCCGTTAACCCATCGACGCTCATAATCATTTTTGATAAAAATAATCTGTGCACCGGGTTTTACCTCCAATTCCATTTGGGTGGGTAAGCTGTTTTCTGGGAATTCTCCTTTTATTTCGCCGGTGAATATGGTTGAGTCTCCGGGAAGTTCGGCAAGCTTTTTCTCGTTGATAAAATCAACAGTGTCCCGCCGTGTGGCTAGTGTGATATACATATCACTTTCGTTTTCTTTTATTTGGGTATTATATCGTGTGTTGAGCAGTTGCAAATCAGCGGCTCCGGCCGTATTTGTACGAATATGGTCCAGTACATTTACAAATACTTTGTCTGTCTGGCGATAAACTTTGGTCAGTTCGATGGAAACCAACTCTATTTCATTGAATACGCGTGCCGAAAAGAAATAAGGAGTGGGGTAGAAACGGTTGATGATTTCTCGTTCATCGTTTTTGAGAACTGGTTCCAGTTGGTATACATCTCCCACTAAAAGAATTTGCTTTCCACCGAAGGGTTCGCGCATATTTTGTGAATACACGCGCAATATCTTGTCGATGAAATCAATAATATCTGCTCTCACCATAGATATTTCATCAATAATGACCAGTTCCACTTCTTTTATTAATTTGCGGTGAGCGGAAGTATATTTTAAGAAACTATGCAGTTTCCCGCCTTTCAAACTGAAGTTCGGGTCATCCGGCAATAGGGGATAAAAGGGTAACTTAAAGAAACTGTGCAGGGTACTTCCACCTGCATTGATAGCTGCTATGCCGGTGGGAGCCAATACAATATGTTTCTTCTTTGTTATTTCGCATACATATTTTAAGAAGGTAGACTTGCCTGTACCCGCCTTTCCGGTTAGAAAAACGGACTGGCGCGTATATTGAATCAGTTTCAAGGCATCTTGAAATTCTTTGTTTTGGGTATCTACCTGCATGTATGTCTACTATTAATATGATGAATGGCAAAGATAGCGGAAATCCCATAAAAAGACATAAAAAAGGCGGTTAAAAAAAGGCGGTTGTCAATTACAATATGAAGAGACGGACTTGCTCTGTCGTTTATTCTGTTTTAAAATATACATTTGCTGTTGTCTAACATGTTGTCGCATTTGTCTTTTCAGTATTTTATTGTTTGATTTGTGATATCAAAATAATATCAAATCAATGTACTATGGAAACAAAAGAAAAAACTTACAACGGAATGGTAATCAATGGATTTTCTGCCATCTTATTTAATTTGGTGATGTTGCCGGCACTGGCTTTCCTGAACTTTTATCTGCTGGAGGAAGTTGTTTGGCTGGCTGTTCCGATATTGCTTGTGCTTATTCTGGCATTTGTATTGATGTTGCCGGGGTATTTTTCTCAAGAGCCTAATGAAGCTCGTGTTATGGTTTTCTTTGGTAAGTATGAAGGAACTTTCAAGAGAACAGGTTTTTACTGGGTGAATCCTTTTATGAATAAGAAAAAGCTTTCCTTGCGGGCGCGTAATCTGGATGTTGAACCTATCAAGGTAAATGATAAGATAGGTAATCCGGTTCTTATCGGTCTTGTGTTGGTATGGAAACTGAAGGATACTTATAAAGCCATGTTCGAGATTGATGCACAGACAATGGCTGAAAAGGGGAACGGTCAGGTGTCCGTAACGGTGGCCGGACGGATGAATGCTTTCGAAGCTTTTGTACGTGTACAGAGTGATGCGGCATTGCGTCAAGTGGCTGGAGAATATGCTTATGACGATAATGAACATGATAAAAATGAATTGACTTTGCGTGGTGGAGGGGAAGAGATAAACAATCAGCTAGAACATCAATTGAATGAGCGCTTGGCGATGGCGGGCATGGAGGTGGTTGAGGCGCGTATCAATTATTTGGCTTATGCACCCGAAATTGCAGCAGTGATGCTTCGCCGGCAACAGGCAAGTGCTATTATTACTGCCCGCGAAAAGATTGTGGAAGGGGCGGTGTCAATGGTTAAAATGGCACTGGATAAACTTTCGGAAGAAGAAATCGTTGAGTTGGATGAAGAGAAGAAGGCGGCAATGGTCAGCAATTTATTAGTCGTATTGTGTGCGGATGAGCCTGCACAACCTGTCATCAATTCGGGTACATTGAATCATTAAGTGTATTGAGGAGCGGAATGGCAAAAAAGGAGACTGTAAAAAGCTTTGTGCTTCGTGTGGATGCCGAAACAATGGAGGCAATCGAAAAGTGGGCGGCAGATGAGTTCCGCTCCACTAACGGGCAGCTTCAATGGATTATAGCGGAGGCATTGCGGAAAAGCGGAAGGATGAAAAAGAAGAGAACTGTTGCAAAAGAAAGGGGGGTAACAGAATAATAATAAAAAAATATTCTTATCTTCATAGGGTATTTGAGGGCTGAACCATCTTAAAGATAGAAAGTGAGATTAGTATTTACCTTTTAATACCTTATGAAGATGAAAAAGCAGAATAAACATTTGGTGAAACTGATACTGGCGGTACTTCTTTGGTCGGTTGTTATTCCAATGTGGGGACAAGACGAAAGTGCTGCAGGGTATATTACTGTGAGCGGTGTAGTAAAAGATAAACAGAGCAGGAAAGACTTGGAGTATGTCAATGTATCAGTGCCTGGCAGTAATATCGGAACGGTAACTAATTCTGACGGTGCCTTTACTTTGAAATTGGATAGTGCAAAGTATATTCCGTATTTGGAAATTTCGCATGTCGGCTATCGGAATGTGCAGGTGAATCTTAAACCGGGGAATCTTGACAACCTGAAAATTCTATTGACTCCTTATACTAATCTATTGGGGGAAGTGATTGTGTATGCCAATGATCCCCGATATATTGTAGAGGAGGCTATTCGTAAGATATCTCTTAATTATAGCGGTAAGAGTAATATGCTGACAGGATTCTATCGGGAGACTGTTCAGAAAGGGCGCCGTTATATCAATATTTCCGAAGCTGTGATTCATACTTATAAAACTTCTTATGAAAGTAGGGAGACGGCTCGTGATAGGGTGCAGGTCTTGAAGGGGAGGCGTTTGCTTAGTCAGAAGCGGAACGATACGCTGGCGGTGAAGTTGGCGGGTGGTCCTACGTTGTCTGTCTATGTGGACATTGTGAAGAATCAGGACGCATTATTGGATATGGAGGGCTTGGACTTCTATCAGTTTAATATGGAAGAACCTGTTCAATTGGATAACCGCTTGCAATATGTGATAAGTTTTCGTCCCAAAGTTATATTACCTTATGCTTTGTATTATGGCAAACTGTATGTAGATTATGAAAAATTGTCATTTACCCGTGCCGAATTCAGTCTCAGTATGGATAATAAGGCGAAGGCTGTTCAGGCTATATTAGAGAAGAAACCTTATGGATTGCGCTTTAAGCCTCAGGAAGTTTCTTATCTGGTCACTTATAAAGAGCAAAATGGGAAAACCTACTTGAATTATATTCGTAATAGTATCCGGTTTAAGTGTGACTGGAAACGTAAACTGTTCTCTACGGGGTATACGGTGCTTTCTGAAATGGTAGTTACTGATCGTGAAGAGAATAATGTAACCCCTATCTCCAATAAACTTTCATTTGGTCAGAAAGATCCGTTTTATGATAAGGTTTATGAATATTGGAATGAGGACTTTTGGGGAACTTATAATATTATTGAACCGACTGAATCGTTGGAACATGCGGTGCATAAATTGAAGAAACAATCTCGATAATTTTTACTCATAAGTTACGGTATGCTGAATGAACTGTTCATCCTGTCTAAGATAAAGGAGGGCGATATAAAGGCGTTCGAAGAAGTCTTTCATCGTTATTATTCCCCTCTTTGCTGGTATGCTGCCGGTATTATCGGTCAGATGGAAGTAGCGGAAGAGATAGTAGAGGAGTTGTTTTATGTCTTTTGGCGGGAGAGAGAAAACCTGCAGATCTTTTGCTCTGTTAAAAGCTATTTGTATGGAGCAGTGCGCAATGAGGTTCTTCAATATTGTGAACATCGGGAGGTGAGGAACAGGTATCGTGAGGCTATGCAGGCATCGGGTGAATCGGGCATTTCTTCCGGTCCTGAAGAGCAGATGGAATATAAAGAATTGGAGGAGTTGATAAATAGAACGCTGGAAAAACTACCGGAACGTAGACGCTGTATCTTCAAAATGCATCGGATGGAAGGGAAAAAGTATGCCGAAATAGCCTCTTTGCTTACTGTTTCTGTTAAGACAGTAGAAGCTGAAATGACTAAAGCTCTAAAAACATTGCGAAAAGAAGTTGAAAAATATATCGAATGAATATGAATCGTACAGAAAGAAATAGAATCAAAACAGACAGGGCATGGAGTAAACTTTATCAGCGTTTGGAAGAAGACCGACTGATTCCTGCAAAAGAAGATAAGAAACTTCGTATGTCTCCTTTGTGGAAATGGGGCGCAGTGGCAGCAGCTTTGCTGGCAGCATTGGTTTATGCCGGAGTGCGCTATTTTTCAGAAGTGAAAACTCCTGTTTTATACTCTTTGGTGGTGCAACAAAATAAGGAGACCTCTACGTTGGTGACTACGCTGGAGGATGGCTCTATTGTCTATTTGGGGGGGGAGACTTTGTTACAATATCCCGAGCATTTTTTACCGGAAAAACGTGAAGTGAAGTTGCAGGGGAATGCACTGTTTGATGTGGTGGGGAGCCGTAGCCGTCCTTTCCTGATTGAGACGGATTTGGTGCGTATTGAAGTGTTGGGAACTGCTTTTAATGTGAAAAGTGATGAGTTGAGGCCTTTTGAATTGTCGGTGCAAAGAGGGAGGGTGAAGGTAACGTTTAAAAAGAATTGTCAGGAGATGTATGTTCAGGCGGGTGAAACGGTTACGCTCAGAAAAGAAGGGTTTCATTTGAGCATGAACAGAGATGAAGCTCAGTTTTCCTGTTATCTGAAACATATTCGTTTTAAAGATGAGCCATTGGCAAATATTCTTCGAGTTATCAATTTGCATTCACCGGAGATGCAATTAAAAGTAACTCCATCTCTTGAGCATAGGAAGCTGACTGTTGCTTTTTCCGGGGAATCCCCGGATGTCATGGCTGAATTGATTGGTATGGCGATGAATCTAAGGTGTACTCGTGAAGGAAATACATTCATTTTATCAGAATAATTAGGATGACAAAACATATCTTTCCATATCAGTTATGTATTTTTCTTTTCTGTTGGTTGACTTGTATGACAACAGCAGTGAGGGCGGAGGGAGATGTGTTGAACCATATTGTGTATTTGTCAAAGAGTAAAGGTACGGTATACGTTTTGCTTGGAATGGTGTCGGAACGTACAGACTTTCTGTTTATTTATGACAGTAAGGTCGTGGATAATGAACGTCTTGTAAAGATAGAGAAAGGCTCTCGTACCCTTCGTCAGGCTATTACTGAAATAGTTGGAATACAAGATTTGGAACTTCGTGTGGTTGGCAATCATATCTTAATCAATGCTCCGGTGAAGAGAGAACATTCGATGGAACAGGTCGTTGATACTCTGGCTCATTTCGTTCTTGAAGGGACATTGCTTGATAAAAAGAATGGGGTGCCTATTGTCTATGCTACGGTAGGAGTAGAGGGAACTTCTATAGGCAGTATAACCAATCAGGCCGGTGAATTCCGCTTGCATCTGGCCGACTCTTTGAGGCGGAAAAGTCTCGTTTTTTCTCATGTTGGCTATGTGGCTCAGAAAATTGATATTCCATTGCTGACTGCCGGGCAGCATTTTACATTGACGTTGGAACCAAGAATTTTCCCTTTACAGGAAGTGGTAATTCGTGTGGTACATCCTATTCGACTTATGCGGGAGATGTTGGAGAAGCGTATGATAAATTATTCTCAGAAGCCGGTGTATTTCACTACTTTTTATCGGGAGGGGGTTCAGTATAAGCAGAAGTTTCGCAGTCTGACAGAAGCTGTTTTTAAAATATACAAATCCCCTGTACAGTCTTTGTATGCTAGAGAACAAGTGAAATTACTGAAAATGAGTCGTATCACGGATGGGCTTGAGCAAGATACTTTGATAGCCAGAATGAGTGGGGGGATTGATGCTTGCCTGCAATTGGATATCATTAATCATTTGCCTGATTTTCTTTTGGCTGATGCGCATAAAGATGTATATGCTTATACATCTGCTGATGTAACGATTGTCGGTGACCATTTGGTGAATGTAATCTCATTCGAACAAAAAAAAGAAGTCAAAGAACCTTTGTATTGCGGTGAGCTGTATATAGACTCGGACAATGGTGCTTTATTGCAGGCGCAGATAAGGATTCATCCTCGTTATATGAAGCAAGCGACAGATATGGTGGTACAGCGTCAGGCGCGGAGGATGAAGATTGTTTTGCAAGAATTGACTTATACCATATCTTATAAGCCGTGGAATGGTACTTATTATATTAATCATGTTCGTGGTGACCTTCATTTCAAGGTCAAACAAAAACGCCAGTGGTTGGGCAGTTCATCCCTTCATACTTGGTTTGAGATGGTGACTTGTAAAATAGATACGGTGGGAGTGACTCGGTTTCAGCGGAATGAGCGGATTCCTACGCGGACGGTTTTTGCTGATACGCATTTCAAATACGATTCTGATTTTTGGGAGAATTTTAATGTTATTCCATGGGAAAAACAATTAGTTGAAGTCATAGAACAACTGACTTCTAAAATAGAAAAAATAGAATATGAATAGTTAAGTGCTTTTCTTCTTTGGATTAAGACATTTTATTCGGATGATTATTATGTTCTATTGCGGTAGGATGTACGTTTCATTGCAGCAGGACGTATATTTCATTATAGTAGGACATATAAATAGTACTCACAAGTTTCCTTAATTTGCCGTTTAAGAGAGCTTAGCTGTAGTTGGAGGAAGCTTAACTCTTCTTTTGCTTGCGGTAAACAATTTCTGATAGACTACTTTTCATTAATATATATAATAATGTATATGCTTTGTTTTCCTATTGTTTATGTTTTGTTATTTATGTTCTACAACAGGTTTATAAATCAGTTAGTTAGCATAAGTCGGTTCAGAAATTAATAAAAAAGTGTTTGATATATTTGGATTGGATTCTAAAATGTTCTACTTTTGCATCCGCTAAGCAAGAGAGCTGGTTTTTAATTGACAGATTGATAATTATCGGTTACTGATGAAGAAACAAAAAAGTTTTGAAAAAGTTCGATAAAAATTTGGCAGATTAAAATAAACGCTTTATCTTTGCAAAACCTTTCCGAATAAAACAAGGAAAGCACATAAAGAAGAGTTCTTTGAAACGATTATAGATAAACAAACAAGTAGTACAAGTCTGCATATTATATAATATATAATGTGTATGAAAACAGAAACCGTCAATTATAGATTATTGATAGATTTGGTTCTTGAGCAGATTATCAACTTAAGTGTTGAAAAATAATATTTTTACAATGAAGAGTTTGATCCTGGCTCAGGATGAACGCTAGCTACAGGCTTAA
>ERZ859894.109-NODE-109-length-59526-cov-8.146172_pt1 | contig 59526 bp, 65 predicted proteins | sample MGYA00510117_ERZ859894 | MGnify/ENA primary metagenome ERZ859894 (study PRJEB30046, sample SAMN00715164) | human gut metagenome | study: EMG produced TPA metagenomics assembly of the A metagenome-wide association study of gut microbiota in type 2... | reverse complement strand
ATATTTCTTTGCGTAATTCATTAAGGATTGACGAAACTTCATATCTTGTGTTATACTATTCATGAGAGATAGGCTTCCTTTCTGATTTGTATTTGTGTGGTAACTTTATTTTATCAGATTTTTGCCTATCTCTCTTTTCTTTTTTCTTAATTTTGTTCAATATCTATTGTAGCACTACAATTTACTTTGAGAAAAATCTTGAATTGATGTTGACAAATGTGTGGTTTTGGTGTATAATACTTAGGTCTGATGTGCTGATATGGCTCAGTTGGTAGAGCAGCTCATTCGTAATGAGCAGGTCGTCGGTTCGAGTCCGACTATCAGCTCCATCGCAGCGTGGTCTGCAGTTTGCCCTCCGATCCATTTGTATGGGTCGGAGGGTTTATTATTATGTTGGCTGCATAGGACATGGGGCAATGACTGATATAATAGTACAAAAAAAGGACTGCTGCGGTCAGGCGGCGGTCCTTTTTGGTATTATTCTTCGATTTGTTTGCCCAAGAACATGGCGGCGGCTTTGGCGAGCATGGACTGTTTATCGGTACAAAGCTCGGTATCGTCGGTAGCCATGAATGCCACTGCGCCTGTTATATCGCCGTTTGTGAGGATAGGGGCGATGGTGAGGGCGTGGGTGGTGATACCCTCGACGGCTCTAAGCGGCTCGGCTGTGGTATCGGTATAGTCAAAGGTTTTGCGGTTTTCCAAAAGCTCCTCCAGGGCAGGGGAGAGGCGGCGCTGGGAATACTCTTTTTTCGGCACGCCTGACACTGCCACGACGTGGTCCTTATCGAACACCACGGCAGGCGCTCCCCCAAGCTTTGAGATGACTTCCGCTGCCTGAGCTGCGCCCTCGGACATTTCGTTTATTGCGGAATATTTTTTGAATATCACTTCGCCGTCGGGGTTGGTGTAGATCTCGAGGGGGTCGCCGTTACTGATAACGTTGACACTAAGAACCTCGCCTTTGCTATTTTTTATAACATTGACAAGTTGTTCGGCTGGCTTTTTGCTCTCAGTGCCTTTATTAAAATTTTCGGCGGCTTTTTCGCTGACATCTGTCATTGCAGATACGCTCTCAGGTTCGTCAAGTGTGCCGTATTTCAGCAGGCAGTCAATATCCGCCTTGAGCTGAATATCTATGTGATCTTCATAAACCGTTATTTTGTCGATTATCAGATTTATGTCATTTTTATCAAGGGTAGGCTTATTTAAAATATTGTCGAAAATTTCAAACACGGTTTTTGCAGTTCGGTTTACTCTTACTATGGCATTGTTTTTATCCACCGCTAGTTGCAACTGGTTTTTCAGCCCCTCTATTCGTAAGGTAAGTTCGTCGATCATTTCGGTGTAGGTTTCTTCAATGATCTCTGTACGCTCAGGGTGACGCATTACATCTCTTGTCTGCTGACGTGTGAGCATTTTCATTTCAGCTTTTGCGTCCTTGATCTGTCCTTTTATCAGCTCCACGACTGACTTGCTGTTATTGCTTGCGTTCTGCTCCTTAGCAATGGAGTTTTGCAGACGTTCGATCATATCCTGCGAATTGTCACGGACTTTTTGAATGTACTCTTTTAGCAGCTTATCAAGCATATCGACCCTTGTGTGATGTGATGTACAGCCTTTTGTTCCTCGTCTGTGATATGTTCCGCAGGTATAAGCGGCGGCAATATCGTTTCGGCTCATTGAGAACATTGGTGAGCCGCAGTCGCCGCAGTAGAGAAATCCGGAATAAGCATTTTCGTATTTTCTTACACCACGATAGTGAGATGTGGTACGCTTTTTAAGATTTTCCTGTGCCAATGCGAACACCTTGTAATCCACGATAGGCGTGTGGTTGTTTTCAAATACAATGTGGTCAGTTTCGTGTTGCTTTACTTCATCACCGTTGATTCTCTTGCGGCGGTATTTGCCTTGACGGAGGGTGCCGATATAGAAATCGTTTGACAATATTTCGCTGATAGTTACCAAACTCCAAGTTTGTTTTGCCTCACGTTTGCACTCTTCACCGTTCGCCTCTTTTCGCATTTTCTCACACATACGAGGGGTAGGGATATGCTTTTCAGTAAGATAATTCGCAATTTTTTTATAACCCCAGCCCTCATTATACTTTTCAAAAATATCACGCACCACCTGTGCGGCAGGCTCGTCAACATCAAATTTCATTGTTTTGCTGTTGTTCATAACGTAACCATAAGGCACGGCACATATCCATTTGCCTTCTTCCTGACGGCGTTTTATTACTGACTTGACTTTTTTTGAGGTGTCGGTAACGGGCATTTCGTTAATGAGAAATCTAAATTGGATAGCTGTCCAATCGTCATAGGTAGGATAATCAATGTTGTCACCTATTGAGATGATCCTCATACCGGCATCACGGAGATCTTCAAGTTCTACAAGACCTTTGCTGTTGCGGCGTGAAAATCTTGAGAAGTCTTTGACGATAAGGATATCATATTCCATTCGCAGCATTTTCTTTCGCAGTTTCTGATAGCCCTCACGCTGTTCAAAAGTATATCCCGAACGGTCACGATCTTCGTAAAATTCAAGCGTGCTGTCTGGGAATTTTCGCTTTACAAAGTCAGTTATGATAGCTTTTTGGTTCTCGATAGAGGTGTTGTCCCTGTCCATTTCCTCGTCAACAGAAATTCGGCAGTAGCCTGCTATGCTGTATTTTGTGCTCATAACTTTCACCCTTTCTTTGATATAGTGGTACAATGTTGTCGCTTTTGATGATGGATCTTACCCTTGCGGATACATACAATGTTGTTAGTTTATATATTTTATTACAAATAATATTGTATCACATCTTTGCCCAAAAGGCAATAGGCAAAGGATATAAAAATAATGGTGGAGTGTATGTAAAGTGCACCATAGGTGCACTAGCTGTCAGAGAGTAATATTATGGTGGAGAAGATTTTCAGTACATTCGTACAGATCTTTAGAACCTGAGCGGAACACGGCAACTTTAAATTTTTCGCCGCTAAGCTCCTTTATCTTGCACTCAACCAAGTTCATAACTCTCTCATTTTGTTGTTCCGCATTGCTCAGCCAGATCTGAGCGATGCCTGATTTTTCGTTCTTTATTATCTGCAAAAGCAACACTCCTTATTACGATTTTTGCCTTTTTTGTATAGTGTTAATCAGTTTGCACATTTTGCTTTATCGCCTCGTTTCTATATGGTTTTATTGTCCGTGCTTTAAATTGACTGCCCTGTGACTCCTATTGCAAAGTTCGTATTCACGCCATTTGAGTGCGATTTCTGTAACTTGCGACCCCTAATTTTCTTTGAAAGCCGTATCTTGACCCCATAAAAATTATGCACAATCATTTTGCTGAAACTGCGTATTTTCGGCACTTTTGCGGCGAGCTTTGCTCGTCCGCTGTGAGTGTTTCGGGGGCTGCGACCCCGAAACTTTAACTTGCAAGAGAATAATTCGGTTTACTTTAACTTCTGCGTATCAGGTATTTGTGCAGATTGCCGAAGGTCTCAAACTGGCTATTCGCTTTGACAATTTATTTTGGTTGATTCTATCGCCCACAACGGCTCACAAATCGCTTGTGTTGGGTTTGGGTTCGTTTCTGCTTGATCTACTCGACTAGAATTACAAGCCCACAAATCGCCCCACGTTCGCTGATTGGGGTTGACAGTAAACATTGATTTAACTTTTTACTGTCACACTCTGTGAATTAAGATTTTACAAGGTTCTTCAGACTTTTTGAATCAGCTTGTCGACAGTAACTTCGCTATTGTTTTTACTGTCACTACTGTCACGCTCACGGTCGTAATGAAGAATTATCAGCCTGCCGTTTCTAGTTCGCTTGTACTGAAAATCTATGCCGTATTTTCTGAGTGTGTAGCCGTTCTGAACCAGATCTCTTGTTACTCTGTTGGAATAAAATGTTTCATCAGAAACACTTTTCAGTTTCTCTATAAGTTCTGACGCAGTACCTGAAAAATCAACTTTCTTTTTGATGTAAACATACAATGCCGCAAGAAAAATGTTGTCCTTACCTTTTGGAGCGGACGGCTCATCGGTAACGACCCACTTTTTCAAATCACTATCGAACTGCAAATTAATTTCTGCGTTTTCAATATCACGTCCTACACAATAAAGTTTTGCATTACGGCTGCCACGCTTGTTTTCAATAAGCACCAAACTTCCGTCAACACAGCCGCTGATTCCTGTCGAACCTGAGATCATATTGAACGGGTCGCTGTCTTTGCATTTTCTTGTGTGATGAACCACTATGACAGTTATCTCAAGCTTGTCTGCAAGAGCTTTCAGAACGGATAGGTCTTTGTAGTCTGAACCATAGCTTGAATCTGTTGAACCACGAACCATTTGCAGAGTGTCGATAAAAACGATTTTTAGATCACGATGTTCACTCATAAAGCCTTCGATCTGCTCTTCAAAACCGCCTCCTATCGGGTCAGACATAACAGAGAAGTAAAGCATTTCAGTTGGTTCATCGGTCAGCTCATAGAGTCTGTTTTGTATTCTTGCGTAGCTGTCCTCTAAACACAGATACAGAGCAGTTCCTTGTGAAGTTTTTAGACCTAAAATTTTTTCTCCTTTCGCTATTGACAGGCACATATCCAGTGCCAGCCAAGACTTTCCGACCTTTGGTGCTCCTGCTAAGATATACAGACCTTGTGCAAGCAAGCCGTCTATAACGAACTCTATTGGCTTGTACACCGTAGTCATTATTTCTTCGTAGGATCTAGTGATGAGTTTTTTCACGCTATCAGACCTCCTATTCTATTTTCAAGTTTCTGTTATTGTCACTGAACATAGCGAAATTTATATTCAAAACAAAAAGCTCGCACATATTTCAGATTCACGATTTGGCAACAGGATATAATTATCCTGTTGTTTTAAATCGTGCCTGATAATATGTACGAGCTTATAGCTCTAAGTGGTTGATTATGTTTTTTATGTATGTGGTAGGCAGATCGTTATATTTTAAAACTTTTCCTTGTGTATTATAACATATAACGATGTGGTTGTCAATAGCTTGTATTTTTTGTAATTATTTTTAACTTACGCTGAAGTGGTGTGTAATAATTGGTTTTATTTACGTTGGGATTTACATACGCTGATGAAGGGTGATAAGGCGGTCGATTGCAAGAAAATACTCTCCAATCTTTTCTTGTTCGGCAACATCGGGGATAAGCACATCGGCATTTTTGATATTGTCAGAGTTTAGCGACTCAAAGGTAGAACCACAGGACAATGCTTTCCAATATCCGTCACTATCCATTTTTTCGAGCAGTTGATAAATGAACTCATTGCCTTTAATCGCCGCAACACCACGCCCGATTACCGCATTATAAGCGGTTTTTCCCATTGCTCCTGCGGGTGCTCTTACACTCATTATCAAGTCTCCTGCATCGGCTTTCTTTGTCATTTGTGAAGTCCAAACTCTTGGAGATACCCAACCATTCTGCAAATCTGCATTGCCTTGGACAAGGATATAATCACTCGGTACATCTGAATAGGTGCTACCGTCGGGTGATTGTCCCATAGTTATTTGAACAGTATCCCCCAACTTACGCTGTTCCCAAGTATGTTTAAAAGTAAATATAGACTAACATAGTGTATATTTCAAAATTCTTGTTTATTTTTTAGATTTTTAGCTGTGTAGTATTGAAATTTTGTACAAATTGTAGTATAATATTCCTTGCGGGAGTTTACACAGGTTTCAAGTGTAAGTCATAATCAAGCAAGAATATTTAGGAGAAGTTATATATGAACAAACAACAGCTGGCAAATAAAATTTGGGAATCCGCTAATAAAATGCGTTCAAAAATAGAGGCAAATGAATATAAAGACTATATTTTAGGTTTCATTTTTTACAAGTACCTGTCCGATAAGGAAGTAAAATTCTTGAAAGACGAGGGGTATGATGATGAATTGCTCAAAACCGTTACTGAGGAAGATGAGGAAACGGTCGAGTATATTCAAAAGAATATTGGATATTTTATTGGCTATAATGATCTTTTTTCAACGTGGCTCGATATGGGCAAGGACTTTAGCGTAGATAATGTTACTACCGCCCTATCAGCATTTAGCAGACTGATTTCAAGCACTCACAAAAAGGTCTTTGATAAAGTATTTGATACTCTTGAAACGGGTCTTTCAAAGCTTGGAGATACTTCAGGTGCAAGAACTAAGGCTATCAGCGGGCTTTTACAGCTTATCAAGGATATTCCTATGGACGGAAAACAGGACTATGATGTTCTTGGTTTTGTTTATGAATATTTGATCGAAAAGTTCGCCTCAAATGCGGGCAAAAAGGCAGGCGAGTTCTATACGCCTCACGAAGTGTCTGTGCTTATGTCTGAAATAGTTGCTGAGCATCTCAAGGGAAAAGACGAAATAAAGATCTATGAAATAAAGACTATCAGATAAATACAATGATTTTATAGGCACACCCCTAGAAAGTGCTTAATATAAGGGGATTTGAGAACAGACCGATATTGAGGTCTTATTTTTTTGCCTTGAGAAATTTTGAAGAGTGAATTTTAGAGTTTCAGTATGCACAACGCTTGAACGATAGCCTATGAAAGTTATCGTTCAAAAGTGGGTGCAAAATAGCAATCGTTCAACTATGCACACCTCTTAAAAATTATCATTAAACTGCTTGACTTTATGCCCATTCAGAGTGATTACTGTTACTACCAAAAGTAGGAGGTGCTTTGATTGGATTTATCAAAAGAAGTGGAATATCGCCTTGCTAAATGGATATTTGCAAACATATACCACAAAGGAAAAATAGATGAAAAGACATACCATCAGCTTCTTAATAGACTGCTCGATGAATGTAATCCACCTATGAGGTCAATAGAAGAAAGGTTTGATGATATTGAAGAAGATTAAAAAAGTGGAGACAATTCCATCTTTACCGGAACTTAGAAAGAATACGAATTTGATACAAAGAGTGGCTGTATATGCTCGTGTATCTACGGATCATGAAGAGCAGCAGACAAGTCTTACAGCTCAAATGGATTATTATGCAAAGCTAATCGATGCTCATGCAGATTGGAATCTTGCTGGAATATATGCTGACGATGGAGTGACAGGTACGTCATATCTGCAGAGGCATGAGTTTCAAAGAATGATGCAGGATTGTGAGAATGGGCAGATAGACAGAATCATTACAAAGTCGGTCAGTCGATTTGCAAGGAATACTGTAGATGCTTTGAATGCCATTAGAAAGCTAAAGGAATTAGGCATAGGAGTTTATTTTGAAAAGGAGAACATCTGGACACTAGACAGCAAAGGAGAATTTCTTATTACCTTGATGACTTCACTTGCTCAGGAAGAGAGTCGTTCTATATCAGAAAATGTAACATGGGGACATAGAAAGAGATTTGCAGATGGTAGATATTCTTGTGCTTATAGTAGGTTTCTTGGATACGATTATGACTATGCTGTTAACGATGAAGAGGCAGTAACTGTAAGGCTAATCTACAAAATGTTTCTGCAAGGATTTACAGCACATACAATGGGTTTAAGACTTACAGAATTGGGCATTCCTACTCCTGGAGGAGTAGAAGTTTGGAGCCAATCAACTGTTAGAAGTATTCTTACGAATGAGCGATACAAAGGCGATGCTCTTCTGCAGAAGAATTTCACAACAGATTTCTTAGGACATAAGACTAAGAAGAATGAGGGAGAAGTTAATCAATATTATGTAGAAAATGGCCATGAAGCGATAATTGCTCCGTGGCTTTTTGATTATGTGCAAGAGAAGTTAAAAGAAAGGCTAGAATTTGATAATCGATACAGCGGAGTAAGTTATTATTCCAGTAAGTTTATCTGCGGAAAGTGTGGTGCGACCTTTGGCTTAAAGCCGGAACATGCATCTAAAAAGCAATCAAAATATCGTAAAGATGTCTGGATGTGTAGGAATCGTTTCAAGAAAGATAAGTATTGTAAGAATACAAGAATTGATAATGCGGATGTTGAAAAGGTGATATGTAGATTTGCGATAGGCTATATTTCCGAATACTCGTCAGTTCGTAAGCTATGTGAAAAGATATGTATGGATACTGGAAATGAAACAGTAAAATCAGAAATAAAGCATTTTCGTCAATTTGAATTTACAGATATTGATGACTTGGCGATCATCATAAAGAAAATAGAAGTGTTTCCTAGAAATAAAATATATGCGGATTTTATTGATGAGAAAGAAGTGATGGTTATTTGGGATAGTCGTACAGTGCCAAAAGGCAAAGAAAAGGAGATACCAGACATCGATGACAGTACGATATTTACGCCCTGCTTAAACTGCGGAGAGATGGTGCAGCAGATGATTGGACGAAAGCAAAAAAAATACTGCAGCAGTAAATGCAGGTATGCATACTGGCATAATAAGAACGATAGCAACATTGAATTCGGAGAAGAATATACCTGCATACATTGTGGAAAGAAGTTTATTGCACAAAGGAACCTAGACAGAAAGTACTGTAGTCATGATTGCTATATAACTGATAGGTTTAAAAAATGATGTGAAATGGTATTTGAGAACGTATAATGAAATATTAACAAATATCATATAAAGAGATAAAATATAATGAAACATCTTGAAAAACACGAAATTATTCAGTATAATATAAAATTGTAAGATTGTTTATGTGTCTAGAGAAACAGGAGTGAAATAATGAACAATAACACAATAGATGATAACTATATTAGCATAGATGAGGCTGCGGAATATTTAGGTATAAAGACTGTTACTTTACGAAATTGGATAAAGAAAAAGCCTGATATTCCGGCGTATCGTATCGGAAAGTTATGGAAATTTAAAAAGTCAGAACTGGATGAATGGATTGCCAGTGGGAAAAGTGCTGAATAAACGGGAGGAAAAGCAGATGATGACTTATATAAGTTTATTTAGTAGTGCTGGTATTGGGTGCTATGGATTTAAAATGGAGGGATTTGATTGCATTGCAACTAATGAACTCATTGAACGTAGATTGAACATTCAAAGGTTTAATAATAAATGTAAATATGAAAGTGGATATATTTGTGGAGATATTACATCTGACGAGGTAAAAGAACAACTTTTTGGCCAAATTGATTTCTGGAAAAAGAAAGAAAAGCTAAATAGAGTTGATGCTGTAATAGCAACACCACCTTGTCAAGGGATGTCAGTCGCAAATCATAAAAAGAGTGATACAGAGATTGTTAGAAACTCACTGGTTGTTGAATCAATCAAGATAATCAAAGAAGTTCGACCTAGATTTTTTGTTTTTGAAAATGTGCCTGCATTTATGAAGACAATTTGTACAGATATAGATGGAGTTGATAAACCAATCTCTGAAGCTATACAAAATAACTTAGGAAATACTTATTCTTATATTTCTCAGGTTATTAATTTTAAGGATTATGGCGCTTGTTCAAGCAGACAAAGAACAGTTGTCATTGGAGTTGCAAATGATTATGCTGATGAAGTTTCTCCAATGGAATTGTTTCCGGATTTGGTTGTTGAAAAAACTTTAAGAAATGTTATAGGAGGATTGCCATCACTTAAGGAATTTGGAGAAATTGATCCTAATGATATTTATCATGCTTTTAGGGTGTATCCAGAACATATGCGTGAATGGATTTCTGATTTAAAAGAGGGACAATCTGCGTTTGAAAATGAAGATGATTATAAAAAGCCTCATCAGATAAAAGATGGAAAGCTTGTAATTAATAAGCAGAAGAATGGAGATAAATACAGAAGACAAATATGGGATAAAGTAGGTCCTTGTATTCATACAAGAAACGATCAGCTTGCTAGTCAAAATACTGTTCATCCAGAAGATGATAGGGTATTTAGTATTCGTGAGTTAATGTTGATGATGACAGTACCTTATGATTTTAAATGGGTTGAAAAATCTACTGATGAGTTAAATAAATTGTCGCTCAACGAGAAACGTAAATTCCTAAAGAAAGAAGAAATTAAAATTCGTCAATCTTTGGGAGAAGCTGTTCCAACAATTATTTTTCAGCAGATTGCTCACAAAATGCAGTTGGTGCTAAAGACACCTCCTATTAACACTGCTGAAATCAATAAAATTGTTAATGACAGAAAATTTAAAAATACAAAAGAGTTGATTGATTTTATTAATGAAAATCCATTAGGTTTAACAACCTCTGCATTAAGTCGTATTGCTGAACTTTCTAACACTAAGAGGACAGATAATGCAGCTTTTTTTACAAGTAAGTCCTTAATAACAGAGATGATGCGTAATCTTCCTGTTATAGATAAAAAGAGGATAAAGATACTAGAACCATCTGTTGGTGTAGGAAACTTCATTCCTCTGATTATAGAAAAGTTTAAGGATAAGGATGTCGAGTTGGATTTGGTGGATATTGATGGTGACAGTATTGAAGTTTTGAAAGCTCTCTTGAGAAAGTATAATATACCAAAGAATATTCAAATCAACTATATTGTGGATGATTTTTTGTTACATTCTTTTGAGAAAAAATACGACTATGTAATAGGAAACCCACCATTTTATAAAATGAAATCATCAGATACCTTATTAAGTAAGTATAGGCAGTATGCGGTTAATAAGGAAACAACTAATATTTGTTCGTTTTTTTTGGATAAGGCAGAAATGATAGGAGACTATGTAGCAATAGTATTCCCTAAATTTTTATTAAACACCCCAGAATTTAAAGGAACAAGGGATTATATATCTAAAAAATCGGTGGAATGTATTATTGATTTTGGAGAGAAAGGTTTCCCAGGAGTTCTTATTGAAACGATAGCAATTTTTATCAACAATAATGTAAGTCCTAATAGAACAAAGGTGTTTTCTTATCCGAAGCAAATTGAGATGATTCAAAAACAGAAATATATTTTTGACAACAGTTTACCGTATTGGATTATTTATCGTAATCCGCAATTTGATGAAGAACTTAAAAAGCTGAACTTTGATGTTTTTACTGTATTCAGAGATAGGCAGATTACAAATAAATATCTTCAGGCAAAAGGTGAAATTCGAGTGCTTAAGTCAAGAAACATTTCTGATGATGGAAGAGATATTATAGATATCGATGGGTATGACTCTTATATTGAGAAAGGTGATGCTTCTGAAATGTCAGTATATTCTTTTTTAAATAAAGAGAATGTTTATCTGACACCAAATATGACATATAAACCTAGGGTTATAAAAAAACCAAGAGGTGTACTTGTCAATGGTTCGTTGGCTATTTTGATACCAAAAAATAATATGATTCTAACAGATGTACAAATGGCTTATTTCTCTACAGATGAATACAGAAATTTTTATCAGATAGCTAGAAATTATCAAACAAGATCATTAAATGTAGATGCATGCTCAGTATATTTTTACGGAGTGCTTAAGTCAGAAAAAGGAACGAGGTAATAACTATGTTAACACAACAGGATTTAGAAATATTTTGTAATCAGCACGACTACGATTTGAGAAAAAGTGGTAATGGCAGATGGATAGATCAGAAATGTACCCCAGATGTTATTTGGTCGATTGCAGACTTTGTTTTGGATTATGTAGATAATGTGAAAGATGTATTCACAGTAAAGGACATTTGGCAAAGTGATTATGCTAAGCAAACAATAGCTGAAACATATTCAAAGCCTGGAACGGATGAAAAATCCGCAGAAAATGAGTACGACAAGGTTTTCTCTCAGCCTTTATGTATGTTTTGCTACGCTGGAATTATTGAGGACATATCAACTACAAGTAGACACTTATATAAGATAGCGAATAGAGATATTTTAGAGTATATTGCAAGAAATGATATCTATGCACTTCGATTTTTACACTGCTATATTGAAAAAGTATTATCAGACAGTGGCTTGTTAGATGTTTTTAATGTTTTCTTTGAAAAGCAAGATAAAAATCACTTTAATGCAATGAAACAAGCATTTATTGATTTTTATCATGAGTATACACCAATCAAAAAAGATTATGAGCCTAAAAGAATTTTTACTAAGGTATTAAATCCTCTGGCATTTAAACAAGGGAAAAAAGGTACCGAGGGTGGACGTTTGTCTTCGGATATCATAAAAAAAGCAGACATGATGTATAATCGTGACAATTTTAGAGATGTATACCGAGATAAACCGAAAGGAGTATCACGTCAAGAGTGGTTGGCTCAACATCCGGATATTGATCGCAGAGATGGATATTTTGAACAAATGATGTCACGTTCTAAGAAAATCTTGCGTGAATTAATATTTAGCAACAGAAATGGTGTTTCAGAACTCACACAATTTGTAGATGGACATGATGATATGGCTGCGGCAACCCAAATGCATCATATTTTTCCTAAAAATGAGTTCCCAGAGATTATGCACTTTGTAGAGAATCTTATTGCGTTAACACCAAATCAGCATTTTGGTTTTGCTCATCCAAATAATAATACGCAAATTATTGATATTGCAGCTCAAAAGGTACTTCTAGTTGCTAAAACAAATAGTATTAGAGAGAACTTATCTAATCCTGCTGAAGATGATATTTATGAATTTTCAAATCTTTTAGTCGTGCTTTCAACAGGGTGGGATGATGAAACTGTATTAGAGATTAATCAGGATGACTACACTGATGTCTTACATGCGATTAATTATCACTATGAAGTAGCATAGAAAATCATATAAACCAGGAGGTCGTGAAAATGAAGCAGATATGCTTGGGGACAATGATAACCCTAATCTATCAAAGCCGCACACGTAGTGCAGATACAATTAAATCCGTGTGTGGTGGTATTTTTGCGGCCTATGGGTTGGATATTAATATATACAATAAAGGATTACCTAGCCATTTAAAGAGTGGGCATGACCCTGTTCCTGTCGAATTGATATCCGTAGCTAGAACTGCAAATATGGATGATGTTGCAAAAGGTATTGAAGATAATTTGATTCCTTTGATTCATCAAGATAAACATGAAAGGTTATTCCTTGCAGTCAAAGAAATATTACGTGAGGATACAAGTGTGGCTGGAGCAACTATAGTCGGAGTTACACCTGGTTTTGAGAAAGATAGTATTCTGAATCAGAATTCATTTTACGAAGCTATGACACTTGCAAATATTATAACCTACGCTATCACTCAAACCGAAAATGATAAGTGCAGGACGGCTATTCACGAAATTGGTAAAGACTATGTAGATGGTTTTGCTAATTCTACAGACAGAGTATTTTTCTTGCTTCCACAGGTAGAAAATGACCAATTGTCTCCTTTAAAGAGAACATTGAAAGACCCGATGTTTGATAGATTATTTCTTAAAGCTACGGATATGACTATCTCTGCACTTTCAAATCCAAGTAAGGCTTCTGTTTTCTATCTTGATCCCAGTAATTGTAAATTTAGATTTAGTAATTTAAAGGATTTTATTGTAAATAACATTGGAAGCTATGTATTCTCAAGAGCACAGATAAAGAGAATAGTTGACAGAACAAAGAATCAAGCAGCAATAGGTTCACAGGCAATGCTGAAGTTTATAACTACATATGGAGCAAATGCAGAATCTGTTCTTGGTGAAATATTGCTTTATATTTTTATGGAGCAAGAACTGGATGCTCCGAAAATTATGAGTAAGATTGAGATTGATGAATCAAATCGTAATTCTGTAAGCAAAAGCGATGGTGTGCATTTACTGTCAATTGACAAATCAGGGCAACCTTTTCATCAGCTTGTGTTTGGAGCATCAGATATAGTTGGTGATTTGCAGATTGCTATTGATCGTGCATTCGATAAAATCATAGCCATTGAAAATAATCATGATTCAGAACTTCAAATGGTCGATAACACTACGCAATGGACTATATATGATCCGGATGCAACAGATTATATGGTAAATCTGATGACACCACAAAGGAATGGTACATATAAACCAGATATGGCTTTTGGTGCATTTCTCGGTTACACAATAAAACTCGATCAGCCTGAAACTGATAGTCAGAAATATCGTGTGGCTGTGAAAGAACAATTGAAAAGAGACATAGCAAAAGTTCAGCCATATATTGTGAAAAAAATTCAAGATAACGGATTAGCAGGATATAGTTTTTATTTTTATCTACTACCATTTAATGATGCAGCAAACGAACGGATAAGCATTATACAAGAACTACTTTCGGGAGGTGGTATCTGATGAATTTTACACCAAGAAATGCCACTCTTGCTGAGGCGTTATATCGTGAAATAGATAAGAATGATTATTTACAGGAAATCTATGGTGATCTTCTATATAATTATTCGATTAAACTATTTCATACTGACAAAAGACCTCGTGATATACCGGTAAAGGATGCACTGCGTTTTGCTGATTTGCTTTCTAAATCATCATATGATCCTACAGCTGACAGAGATCATTTATGGGGACAAGAAATTGCGATACTGCTTCGTCTATTATACCCAGAGGATGAATCTGTTAAATACTACTTAGGTTCAGTGTTATCTGCTGTTGGAAATTATCGTGGGTTAATGTCAAAGACTATAGAAGGCTTTCGTAGCGAAGATATTTTAGATAGCATCTATTATGAGTATGACAAAGAAGAACACTTAATTCCTGGCAAGGAAGAAGAGTATTTCTTCAATGACCAAATGAAGGTCTATTATGGAATGAAAGAAAAGTTTTATAGTTACTCTGGACCGACATCTATGGGTAAATCGTTTGTTGTACAGACATTTATTCAGCAACAAATAGAGAACGGATCAACTGATAATTTCGCCATTCTTGTTCCGACAAAGGCATTAATAAACGAAGTAAGAAGCAATATGATAGGCGCTCTCCAAGATAAGCTGAAAGCATTGAATTATAGAGTTGTTACCGCATCTGGAGATTTAGTTTTGCAACAAAATCATCACTTCATATTTATTATGACACCAGAGCGTTTGCTACATATGATGATTGAAAGAGAGAATATATGTGTAGACTTTTTGTTTATTGATGAGGCACATAAAATATCGGCGCGTGGAGGAAGAAGTTCATATTATTTCAAAGTGCTTACTCAATTAGGAAAGATGCGTGAATTACCAACAGTTATATTTGCATCTCCTAATGTTCCAAATCCAGATGTGTATATGCGAATTATACCTGGAATAAAACAGGAGCAGATGAAGAAGCTAATTTCAAAGTATGCACCAGTATGTCAGTTTAAATATTTTCTGAATGTACCTGAAAGAAGTGGATATTATTACAACGACTATTCTAAGCAATTAGAACGGTGCTATACTTTGCCAGAAGGACAGGAATTATGCGATATTGTTGCTACTGTTGGACAGGATAAGCAGAATGTTGTTTATTGTAGTTCACGAAGAAGTGTATTGGTCCAAGCTGTAAAATATGCGAAAAATTTATCACCAAAGGACGATGCTTCATTAAAATCGCTTGCTGCAGAAATTAGAAAAGAGGTTCATGATGATTGTTATTTGGCGGATTTAATAGTGCGTGGTGTTGCGTATCATGTAGGATACCTTCCTGCAAACATAAGGCTTAGAATAGAGAAAAGCTTTGAAAAGGGAGATTTAAGAACCATATTTTGTACAAGTACACTTGTGGAAGGCGTAAATTTGCCTGCTGATAATTTATTCGTCACAAGCTATCGAAACGGACCAAGCAATATGGATGAGATTGATTTCAGAAATCTGATTGGTCGAGTTGGTAGAATCAAGTACAATCTGTATGGCAATGTCGTGCTTGTAAGATTAGACGATAATCTAAAGGCAGAACGATATAAGGAATTACTTCAAAAAGAAGTTCCGGAACAAAAGCTGTCTATCGATAATAAAAACAATACGGATTGTATGAATGCTCTTATTCGTGATTTAGCCGACGGTGACATCGAAATGACTACTTGTCATGAAAAGGCAACAGAACAAGATTTTGAAGCACTACGTAAATTTGGCTTAATTTTCATTAGGGATGTTGCATCTGGTGAAAGTTCTCCGGTAACTGAAAAGTTTGAGGAGTATTTAACTGATAAACAACGTCAAAGGATTATAGAGAATTTTCCTGTAGAAAAGACAAGTGATGATATCACAATCTCATATGATCAGGCATCAAATCTTCATGACGCAATAGTTCAGGGACTTCATTATCCCGAATTAAAAGGTGAAGATGATGAAGTTGATTTTGAAACAGTTGTTGATTTTATGATGCAGCTGCGTAGACTTTTTAAGTGGGATATTTATGAAAAAGATACACTTGGTAAACCTGGAACTTATAGATTGGATTCTGTTATTCGCTGGTATTCAACAATTTTACTTCGTTGGATCAGAGGTAATGGATTACAAGTACTAGTAAGTAGTGCAGTTACTTATAAGGAAAAGAACCCTGAGACGGGTGTGTGGTCTGGAAAATATAGAGTTGCAGAAAGATACGATAAGAATTCAAAATATCATAAAAACTTGGTAATTGCTGAATCGTTAAGCGTAATTGAAAATGTGTTACTTTTCAGCATATCTAACTATTTTAGAAAATTCTCAATTGAGTATAAGGCAGTACATCAAGTTGAGAACTTCGATAATGATTGGTATGAATTTGTCGAATATGGAACTACAAATCCCGATACGATATTTTTACAGCAAAGTGGATTTTCTAGAGAAGCATCCTTATTCATACAACGCCCATCGAATTATTCAAAATATGTTGATGAAGTTGATGGAAACAAGAAAATAAAACTAAGCATTCTTGAATGCGGAAACATCGGTGTTGAAACTGAAGCGGCAGATATTCAGTACAATGTACCGGAACTATTTATAGAATAATTTTTAGAGCGATTATGGCCTCTTGCGAAAGCAAGGGGCTTATTTTTTTGCCTTTTTTCATTTTCCCAACTCTCTCCCAATCCTCCCCCAATATGCTCCCAACTGAGCCTGTATTTATTGTTGACTGGATTCTTTACAATGAAATTGACTTAAAAATAAGTCTATTTTCAAAGAAAGAGAGGTGATTCAAATGGCTAAGAACAGCAAGCAAACATCAAGAACGGTTGCTGCAAAAGCAAGCAAGGTTCTTCGTGATGGACGCTATAGCAAGACTTCAAAGTCTGTAGCTGGTAGTGCTTTATCACAAACAAGACCTAAAAAGAAATAGGTCAGAAATGTGGGTAGTGAACTGATTGGATAATCAACCTACCCACTCCCTGAAAAGGGATAAGTATTAATTGTAAAAAATAGAAAATCATGCCGGAGTGCGCAATCAGGCAGGATATCTCATGGGTTTCGATTCACTGTAATAAAAACAGTGGACGAGCCGTGAAGAGATACCCTTACTTTGTTGCGCTCTTTTAGGCTTAACGGGTCTGTGTGTATCTCCATCACAGACCTATTTTTATATCTTGTCGTGATTGCCCTCCGAGTTAGGAGGCAAACATGAAAATTTTTAAGACAAATGCAGCAAAAAGAGAATCTTATACTTACACATTTACCAATGTTGATGGAAAGGAGCAAAGTGTAACGCTTCGTCCTGGTGAAGATGGTGTGACTGAAGCAGATATTAAAATGCTCCATTCACTTGATGATAGTGAGGTTTATTACAACCTTAAGAATCTCAGACCGGAAAGAACAGATGAAGAAAAAGCTGTCATTAAGGCTTGGACAGAAGAGTACATAAAAAAAGAAACAGTTTATCGTGGCTATGAGCCAACTGCAGATGAAATTAAAGATGTAGTAAAAGAACTTTTTCCTAGCAACTACAACCTTTCCTTTGATTATGACTTTGGAGAACATGATTCCGAATCTAAAACTGATACAGCATTTGATAAGAGTCAGCTTCTATATCAAGCAGCTCTTGTGGCGGAAACAGAAGAAAGTGATGAAACATACAGAATTCGTGAACTTATAAATCAAATGACTGATAAACAAAGAAAGATCCTTATTCTTACTGAGTTCGAGGGTTACTCATTTACAGATGTTTCTAAGCAAATGGGAATCAGTATAAAGAATGTTAAAAAGCATCATGACAATGCAATGAACTATATCAAAGAAAACTTTTTTAAATAATTTTTCTGATAGGGGTAAAAAGTGAGTCATTTTCTTTGCCTGTCACTTGTAAGGGAGAACACCTTACAGAAAGCGAGGTACAGAAAATGGCATTGAAACACAGAATTACAATCAATGTTTCAGACCCCAACGGAAAGAAAGCCAATGTCCTTAGAGCAGCAGATATGAAGTTGCCATCAAGAATTGCAAGGTTCTTATTCGGTGATTTTACACAGGTATATCTGCTTGCTCCAGGGCAGACAGTTGAATCCGTGGATGTAAGAGAAGTTAAGGAAGGAGGTAAGCCTAATGGGAAAGATGAAAGAACTGGCAGAACAGGTAGCAGAGCTTAAAAGATGCGGTGAAATCCTTATTGGTATTTCAGAAACATTGACTGAGATGTTCTCGGCAGAAGAAACTGAAAAGCCAAAGAAAGAAGAATCTAAGCCAGAACCTGTGAAGGAAGAGAAAAAGGCACTGACACTTGAAGAAGTAAGAGCCGTCCTTACTCGTAAATCTAGAGATGGTCATACGGAAGAAGTGAAAGCTGTTATTTCCAGCTTTGGTGCAGATAAGCTTTCTGCGATTGACCCTTCACATTACGAAGAGTTGCTCAAAAAGGTGGAGGTGATCTAATGGCAGCACACGCATTCTTGTCAGCATCGGCAAGTCATAGATGGCTCAATTGCCCACCTTCTGCAAAGCTGTGTGCAGATAAAGAAGATAAAGTCAGTGAGTTTGCACTGCAAGGAACTGATGCTCATACTCTTTGTGAACATAAGCTTAAAAAGGCAATCGGTATGAGGAGTAGAAACCCTACAAATAACCTTACATACTACGATGAAGAGATGGAACAGTGTGCTGAAGAATATGCACAATATTGTTCTTCCGTAGTAGAGAATGTAAAGAAAATCTGCAAAGACCCTGTAGTTTTGATAGAACAGAAACTTGATTTTTCAAAGTATGTTCCAGATGGATTTGGTACTGGGGACTGCGTGATTATCGGTGATGGCACTCTTTATGTGATTGATTATAAGCATGGCAAGGGCGTAGAAGTTCTTGCTGATAACAATCCACAGATGATGTGTTATGCACTTGGTGCTTTAAATCTCTTCGATGGGATTTATGACATCACTGAAGTATCAATGACAATCTTTCAACCACGCAGGGAAAATGTAAGTACCTTTGTTATGAAGAAAGATGACCTATATTCCTGGGCAGATACAGTTCTTGCACCTACTGCACAGCTTGCATATAAGGGTGAGGGCGATTTTAAGGCAGGCACCCACTGCCAGTTCTGTAAGGTCAAAGCAACCTGTAGAAAGCGAATGGAATACAACATGGAACTTGCAAAGTATGACTTTGAAATGCCATCAACACTCGATGATGCAGAAATTTCAGTCATATTGGAAAAGGCAGATGAGCTAGTGTCTTGGATAACTGATATCAAAGAGTATGCTCTGGCACAGGCAATGAACGGAACTCACTATGATGGTTTCAAAGTGGTAGAGGGACGTTCCAATCGTAAATACACCGATGAAGAGAAAGTAGCAGAAACTGTAACAAAGGCAGGACACAACCCATATGAACAGAAATTGCTAGGGATTACAGCAATGACATCTCTTCTTGGTAAGACAAAGTTTAACGAATTGTTAGGTGGCTTAGTGTATAAGCCACAAGGCAAACCAACACTTGTTCCGGAGAGTGATAAGCGTCCGGAAATGAATACAGCCAAAGATGATTTTAAAGAATAATGGAGGAAAATATTATGGCAAAGTTTAATAATCCAATGAAAGTAATCACAGGACCTGAGACAAGATGGAGCTACTGCAATGTATGGCAGCCTAAGTCAATCAATGGAGGTACACCTAAGTATAGTGTGAGCCTTATCATTCCTAAGTCCGACACAGTAACTGTTGAGAAGATTAAGAAAGCAATTCAGGCTGCATATGAAGAAGGTCAATCTAAGCTTAAGGGAAATGGAAAGAGCGTACCTGCACTTTCTATTCTGAAGACACCTCTTCGTGATGGTGACCTTGAAAGACCAGATGATGAGGCATATGCAAATAGCTATTTCATCAATGCAAATTCTGCAACAGCACCTGGAATTGTAGATGCCGACAGAAATGTCATCATCGATAACAGTGAAGTTTACAGTGGTGTCTATGGACGTGCTAGTATCAACTTCTATGCTTTCAACTCCAATGGTAACAAGGGTATCGCCTGCGGTCTTAATAATTTACAGAAGATTAAGGATGGAGAACCTCTTGGTGGTAAGTCCAGAGCAGAGGACGATTTTGCAACTGATGACGATGATGATTTCTTATCTTAAGTGAGGCATAAGCGATGGATACACTTAATGGTTTAATCGATGCCTCAATCAGAGGTACCTTGCTTGGAATCACGGCAGTCTTTTGGATTTTTGGCCTCGTAGCCATTTGGAAGTGGTTCTTGAATATCATTAAGAGATTACTTCATTGGTTATTCCCAAAGCTAATGAAAAAGAAAGACAAAGATAACGAGTAAATGAAAGGGCGGCAGTGTGGAAGATTCCCACTGTCGCTTTGTTTATAGGAGCGTGATGTAATGAAGAATATAAGTATAGATATCGAAACTTTTTCCGATGTGGATTTACAGAAATGTGGCGTTTATAAGTATGCACAATCACCGAATTTTGAAATATTATTGTTTGCCTACTCTGTAGATAGTGGAGAGGTTAGTGTAATTGATTTAGCACAGGGTGAAACATTCCCAGAAGAAATCCTTGATGCACTTACAGATGAACAGATTACAAAATGGGCATTTAATGCAAATTTTGAACGAGTGTGTCTGTCTGAACATCTTAGAAGATTTTATCCTGAAAAGTTTGTAAGCTACAGTATTCCAGAAGACTCTGTAGGCAATTATCTTGATCCATCATCATGGAAATGTTCTATGGTTTGGTCAGCATATATGGGACTTCCCTTATCACTTGCAGGAGCAGGTGCAGTACTTGGACTTGAAGAACAAAAGCTGACTGAGGGTAAGGAACTCATCAGATACTTCTGTGTTCCATGCAAGCCTACGAAAGTCAATGGGGGCAGAATAAGAAATCTGCCACAGCATGATGAAACTAAGTGGGAGATATTCAAGAAATACAATAAGCGAGATGTTGAGGTAGAAATGTCAATTCAAGATAGACTACGCAAATTTCCTGTACCCGATTTTGTATGGGAAGAATATCATCTAGACCAAGAAATCAACGATAGAGGCATTGCACTGGATATGGATGTAGTAACTAATGCAATCACCTTTGATGAAAAGTCAAAAATTGTGCTGATAGATAAAATACAGGAACTGACAGGTCTTGAAAATCCAAATTCTGTACAGCAGATGAAAGAATGGCTTGCAAATAACGGACTTGAAATGGATAGCCTTGGTAAAAAGGAAGTTGCAGCGGTACTTAAAACAGCACCCGAACCACTAAAGACTGTATTATCACTTCGTCAGCAGCTTGCAAAATCCTCTGTAAAGAAATATCAAGCTATGGCTAATGCAGTTTGTCTTGATGGTAGGGCTAGAGGGATGTTTATGTTCTATGGAGCTAATCGAAGTGGCAGATGGGCAGGCAGACTTATTCAGCTGCAGAATTTGCCACAAAACCATATGTTTGATTTGGCAGAGGCTCGTTCTCTTGTTAAGCAAGGAAACTATGAGGCAATGAATATGCTTTATGATGATATTCCGGATACGTTATCTCAATTAATCAGAACAGCATTTATTCCACGAGATGGTATGAAGTTTGTGGTATCAGACTTTTCTGCTATTGAAGCAAGGGTGCTTTCTCATCTTGCAGGAGAAAGATGGAGAACAGATGTCTTTGCCGGTGGTGGAGATATTTACTGTGCATCTGCAAGTCAGATGTTTAAAGTTCCGGTTGAAAAGCATGGTGTAAATGGACATTTAAGACAGAAAGGTAAAATTGCAGAACTTGCACTCGGTTATGGCGGATCAGTCGGTGCTTTGAAGTCAATGGGCGCTCTTGATATGGGCCTTGAAGAAGATGAACTGCAGCCACTTGTAGATATGTGGCGTGAGGCTAATCCTAACATCGTAAAGTTCTGGTGGGATGTTGATAAGGCTGTTAAAAAGGCAGTAAAGCAAAGAGAATCATCAAGCATCGGTTCTATTAGCTTTTCTTACAGAAGTGGCATGTTATTCATTGGACTTCCTAGTGGCAGGAGCCTATCCTATGTAAAACCGAAGATGGGCGTCAATCAATTTGGTTCAGAATCTGTTACCTATGAAGGTGTGGGTGCTACGAAGAAATGGGAACGAATCGAAAGCTATGGACCTAAGTTTGTGGAGAATATAGTACAGGCAATCAGCAGGGATATTTTGATGTATGCCATCAGAACATTATCGCACTGTTTTATCTGTGGTCATGTCCACGATGAACTTATTATCGAGTGCAGCAAGAACGTATCACTTGATGCTATCTGTGAACAGATGGGTAGAACACCACCTTGGATTGATGGGATTTTACTTCGTGCTGATGGGTACGAAACAGAATTTTATAAAAAAGATTAAAAACTTTCTTGGCAGGGGTAAAATCCTGCCATTTTTCTTTGCCTGTAACTTAGAGGGAAACCTCGAATAAATTACAGGAGGTTCTGATATGAGAGAACTTATACCAAAAGACGAACTTGGAGTGTTCGCAGATACCAATGATACAGCAAGAGTTGATAGCTTGTTTGTAGCTGATTACTTTGAGAAGAATCACAAGGAAGTATTACGTGATATTCGAAAAATCACAGCTGATGATTCCGGTTTGAGTGATGAATTTAGAGAGCGCAATTTTACGCTGTCCTATTACATTAGCAAACAGAATAAAAAGCAACCTTGCTACTACTTAACAAGAGACGGATTCACAATGCTTGTTATGGGGTACACCGGTGCGAAGGCTATGAAGTTCAAAGAAATGTATATTAAGAGATTTAATGAAATGGAGCAGTTCATTAAGTATCTGGTATCAGCAAGGCAGGAGTTTCCGCTCCTTACAGAAAACATTAAATTGCTCCACGATAATCCCAAACCTTATCACTTTAGCAATGAGTGCGATATGTTAAATCGCATTGTGGTAGGTATGTCGGCTAAACAGTTCAGACTTGCAAATGGCATTGAGAAAGGAAAAAGCATAAGACCTTATCTTACAAAAGAACAGATTCAGATGCTTGAAACATTGCAAAAGGTTGATGTGGGACTGTTAGTTGCAGTTCCAAATTATAAACAAAGGAAAAGACACCTTGAATGGTACAAACAGAAGATGGAAGGAGAAAAAGAATAATGTTTTATGTAAAAGAACAGCTTAATGATGCAGTAGAGGTTTCGATTGAAATTAATGATGAGAATGTATTTTGTAAATGCCCACACTGTGGTTCAGAGGTAAGGGTGGACTTAGCCGAAGTATTGTGCGATGAAGAGGCTGATCTCTTTGGAACGGCAGTTGTCTGTGAAAACTGTACGAGAAAAATGATGGGAGATAAGTAAGATGGCGATTGATGAATTTAATAGTGAAGGTTACTTAGATACAACATCATTCAAGGCACTTACCAATATCACCAAAGAAGAAAAGGCAGCTCGCAAGGCTGCCAATTCTTGCTTGTCTGATGGATACAGACCTCTTGTGTATATCTGCAGTCCGTTTCGTGGGGATACAGAACGAAATATAGAAAATGCTCGTAAGTATTCAAGATTTGCGATTGAAAGTCATGCGATTCCGATGACTCCGCATCTTTTATATCCACAGTTTATGGATGACAGTAACGTGGAAGAAAGATACCTTGCAACTCATACCATCAATTATGTCTTGCTCGGAAAATGTTCTGAAGTATGGGTCTTTGGTGGTTATATCTCAACAGGAATGGAACGAGAGATTACACTCGCAGAAAAGAGAAAAATGAAAATTCGATATTTTACAAAGGATTTGGAGGAGGTGCATAAGTGATGTTCCTAATATATTCTTCGGATGTATTGGGGGTAGAGAGTAATTGTCTTTACCCTCATTCGCATGAAATAAAAGATGCAGATAGCTTAAAGGCAGCAGTTACCCACGATTATGTGTGTGCTGAGTATAAGAACAGCTATCGTTTGAATGAGAATTTTATAGGCAGTAATTGTCTGCCGGTGGATTGTGATAATGACCACAGTGATAATCCTAATGATTGGATTACCAAAGAGAAGGTGGAGAAAGCATTCCCTGGAGTTAGCTTTGCAGTCCACTACAGTAGACACAATAATCTACCAAAGGGTGATAAGTCGGCAAGACCAAGGGCACATTACTTATTCCCTATTGACCGAATTACAGATGCAGAGGAGTATGCCAATCTTAAGAAAAGGCTGAATGATATATTCCCATACTTTGATAAAAGAGCTCTTGATGCAGCTAGGTTCTTTTATGGTACACAGAATTCAGAGGTTGAAATCGTCAATGGAACTATGACACTTACAGTATATATGGACAGTCTTGATGATGACTTTGATTCAGATATGGGTTCAGGCTCTTATGGCAATTACCAAATTAAGCAAGGCAGCCGTAATTCTGAAATGAGTCATATTGCCGGAAAACTCATCAAGCGTTATGGAAATACAGAAGAGTCAAGACACGCATTCCTTGAAATGGCAGCTAAGTGTGATCCACCATTATCACAGACAGAACTTCGTACCATTTGGAATAGTGCTAAGAAGTTCGGAAAAAAAATAAAAAAGCAAGAAGGCTATGTAAGCCCAGAAGAATATAACAAAGAGCCTGAGTGGGAAACACCAATTCCATTTGAAGAATATAATCTTCCAGCATTTCCAGTTGATGCACTTCCTGGTGCTATTGCTGATTATGTAAAAGCATTAGCCGAGAGTACGCAGACACCGATTGATATGGCGGCAACATCTGCAATTGCAGTCATGTCTGTTTGTATGCAGGGTAAATTCAAAATCCAAGCTAAAGAGGACTGGTCTGAGCCTGTGAATACCTTTGTTCTTGATGTGATGAATCCGTCAGAAAGAAAGTCAGCCGTTCAGAATGCAATGATACAGCCAATCAATTTATATGAGGCAAAGCAGAATATTCAAAATGCTGCACTCATCGAGTCAAGCAAGATGCAGAAACGAATCCTCGAAAAAAGACAGAGAGTTGTTGAGGAACAGGTAATAAAGGGGAAGGCGAATGAAGATGATGTCAATCGAATTGCAGAAGAGGTGGCCAACTACAAGGAAGTGAAACCACTAAAGCTTTATGTAGATGATATTACAACAGAAAAGCTGACATCGGTTCTTGCCAATAACGATGGCAGAGCTGCGATTCTTTCCACTGAGGGTGGTATCTTTGATACTCTTGCAGGCACTTATTCCAAAAATGTAAATATCGATGTAATGCTTAAAGGCTATTCCGGGGACAGCATTCGTGTGGACAGAATTGGTCGAAACAGTGAGAGCATTCTAAATCCGACACTTACCATTCTTTTGATGGTACAGCCGAGTGTTCTTTCAGGACTTATGCAAAACGGCACATTCAGAGGAAGGGGGCTGACTGCAAGATTTTTATACTGCATTCCTACATCGAATGTTGGAAACAGAAAGTATCGAAGTAAGCCTGTACCACTTGATGTCTATCAGAATTATGAAAAGTGCATTTATAACCTTCTTGATGATGAAACCCCAAAGAAACCGGAAGTAATCACTTTATCTGATGAGGCAGATAAGATGGTTGAAGAATTCGCAGAAAAGTTGGAACCCCAGCTTAAGGAGAAATATGCTGACATAGCAGATTGGGCTGGAAAGCTTGTAGGTAATGTGCTACGCATTGCAGCACTGCTTTGCAGGGCAAAGGTAATCCGTAGTCATGACTTTTTGGATGAACCGGAGCCATTAGTAGTTAGCGGTGATGTGATGGCACAAGCTATTTTGATTGGGGAATATTTTGTCGAGCATGCAAGAGCAGCATTTACTTTGATGGGCGTGGATCATACAACCGAAGATGGCAAGTATGTACTGAAAGCCATCAAGGATAGTGGGCTTGCTGAATTTACCCGAAGAGATATTATGCGTCTTTGCAGGAAATTCAAGAAAGCTGATGATGTACAAGCAGTTCTTGAAATGCTGATTGAGTATGGGTATATCAGTGAAAAAGCTGAAAAACCATACCTAGGAAAAGGCAGACCACCACTTACGAAGTATGTCATCAATCCAATTGTATGGAGTTCTGTCACATAAAGGACTTTTTTACAAGTCGTGTGACAATAATGACAAAACGCATAAATACTAGAGTTTTTATAATTAAGTCCTTTTTGTCACGCTGTCCTCTATGCGTATCCATGTAAATATAAATATTAGTGTACTTATAGTAACTCTTATATATAGAATCAAATTATTTATATATTTATTTATATATTTATATCTATATAAGTATGGACACAAGGATACATATAAGGACAATGTGACAGAAGTGACAAAATAGAATTTTTATTGATGGAGGAACAATTGATATGTTAACAAGAAAAGAAAGAACAATTGATGTGTATAAGAATACTGGAGCAGAAATGAGACTTTTTAAATCTCTGGCGTCAAAGCTTGTGGTTGATATCTCCAAGGTATTATCTGTATCCGACCAAGATATGTTGATGAGAGCTCTTCGTAGAGTTGATGAGGTGTGTAGCAGAGCGGAGGACAATATGTTTCGTGATTATCCAAAACTTCCCCGCGAATACATTGATGTTTTTTATGGCGATGTGAGAATTGAGCCAAGAAACAAGGTGGATGAAGAAATGATTGGTCTTGCAAAGAAGGTGTGTAATGAGTTCTTTGAATAAACGAGAAAAGGAAATAGAACAGAGCCTTGTAAAAGAAGTTAAAAAGCGTGGAGGTATCTGTCCTAAGTTTGTATCGCCAGGATTTGCAGGAATGCCTGATAGACTGATACTGCTGAGACACGGACGCTTTGCATTTGCAGAAATCAAAGCACCCGGAGAAAAGCCAAGACCTCTTCAGATTTCAAGACATAAACTTCTGAGGCGATTAGGCTTTAAGGTTTATGTCATTGATAACAAGGAGCAGATAGAAAAAATCATTGATGAGATTGGAGGTGATGCTTAATGGAGTTTGTACCACATAGCTATCAGAAATATGCGATTGATTTTATCGAAAATAATCCTGTATCTGCATTGTTGCTTGATATGGGCTTAGGAAAAACAAGCATTACACTATCAGCATTAAATGACTTGCTATTTGATTATTTCGATGTGCATAGAATTTTGATTGTGGCGCCTTTACGAGTCGCTAGGAATACTTGGTCAGATGAAATCGCAAAATGGGATCACTTAAAAGACTTACAGTTTTCTATCGTGGTTGGTACGGAGGTGGAGAGAATTGCAGCACTGAAAGCAAAGGCTGATATCTATATCATCAATCGTGAAAATGTGCAGTGGCTGATAGAAAAAAGTGAACAACCATTTAATTTTGATATGCTTGTCATTGATGAACTGAGTTCTTTCAAGAATCATCAAGCTAAGAGATTTAAGGCACTTATGAAAGTCAGACCAAAGGTAAAAAGAGTGGTTGGTCTGACTGGAACACCAAGCAGTAATGGTTTGATGGATTTATTCGCAGAGTTCAAAATCCTAGATATGGGTGCAAGACTTGGAAGATTCATCGGGCAATATAGAAATACTTACTTCAAACCGGATAAAGTGAATGGCCCTATTGTTTACAGCTATAAATTACTTCCCGGTGCTGAAGATGCGATTTATCAACAGATATCTGATATTACGATTTCTATGAAAGCGACTGACCATTTGAAAATGCCTGAACTGATAAATACAAAATATATGGTGCATTTGTCAGATAAGGAAAAGAAGAAGTATGAGGACATGAAGAAAGAGTTGGTACTTGCATTACCAGAAGGAGAAATCACAGCAGCTAATGCAGCATCTCTTTCAAATAAGCTGTCGCAGATGGCTAATGGTGCAGTCTATTCAGATGATGAGGGAATTATTCCGATTCATGAACGAAAGCTTGATGCACTTGAGGATATTATTGAGGCTGCAAATGGGAAGCCAATCTTAATAGCATATTGGTTCAAACATGACTTTATGAGAATTGAAGAAAGGCTGAAATCTAAAGGCATCGAATATAAAAAACTTGATAGTGATGCCAGTATCAAAAAATGGAATAATAAAGAACTGCCTGTAGCACTGATTCATCCTGCATCAGCGGGACATGGCTTAAATTTGCAAAGTGGAGGTTCAACTCTTGTGTGGTTCGGATTAACATGGAGCTTGGAACTTTATCAGCAAACAGTAGCTAGACTATATAGGCAAGGACAAAGCAGTGGTATTGTTACAATCATTCATATTCTGGCTGAAAGCACAGTGGATGAGAAAATGATGACGGCACTTGCTGAAAAAGACAGTACGCAAGCTGCACTTATCAATGCTGTAAAAGCAGAATTGTAAATCTAAGACAATCAGAGTCAATCCAAGGGAAATTTTATGTTTTCGGAGGTTAGGCTTATGACAGCAACAGAATTTTTAAATCAACCTTATGTTCTTCAAAGAAGAATTACAGTAAAAGAACAAAAGGCAGAGTATTATAGAGAACTTGCTTGTTCTGTATCATCTCCCGGATTTGAAGATCATTATTCAGCATCAAGAAATACAGATGCACCATTTGTAAAGTATCTGCAGAAAGCTGACGAGTTGGAACGTGAAATTAAAGAAGATTACATACGACTTGCAAAACTTAAGGAAGAAATAGATCGTGCAATTGATGTAATCGAAGATGAGAATGAGGCAATGGTTCTTCGTTACAGATATGTGACGATGTTATCCATGAAACAGATTTCTAAGAAAATGTATTACACTCTTCGTTGGACACAGATGATTCATGTTAGAGCAATCACACATTTTGAAACACTTCACCCGACTTCACCCTAGTTCACCCCACTTCATCTAGTTTCGCAGTGGTAGGTGTGATATTATTAGAATAGAAAAATATAAAAAAACGACTAAGCCTTTGTAGGAGCAATCCCACAGAGGCTTTTGTTATGTCCAGATGGAGGTGAAAAAGATGCCAAGAAAACCAAAGAAACCGTGTGGTTATCCTGGCTGTCCTAATTTAACAGAAGGTAGATACTGCAAGGAACATGAAAAACAAATGAACCAATCCTACGAGAAGTATGGCAGAGACAAAGCTGTACGCCGTAGGTACGGAAGAGCGTGGAAACGAATCCGTGACAGCTATGTTAAGGAACATCCTTTCTGTGAGATCTGTTTTGAAAAAGGAATCATTGTTCCGGTGGATGAGGTTCATCACAAGCTGCCGCTGTCAGAAGGTGGTACTCATGACAGAAGCAATCTGATTTCTCTTTGCAAAAGTTGTCATGCCAAGATTCATGCCGAACGTGGTGATTATCATGGAAGCAAAAAACATCGTGTTTATGGATATGATGACTGACCCCAGGGGCGGTGAAAATCTCTAAAATGACCGTCACCGTGGAACGGCGTGGGGTCTTGCGTGTAAAAAAGGCGAAATCAAAAGGGTAATAAAGGAGGAGCATGAGACGTGCCTACGAAATCAAATAATATAGGCGGCCGTGGTGGTGCCAGACCCGGTGCCGGAAGAAAGAAATCGGCTGTCAAAGAAAAAGCAAATAACGGAAATCCTGGAGGCAGAAAATTAGAGGTTTTGGATATTCCGGAAGTCGATGGTGTGGATATGCCTAAGCCACATGACTTCCTGTCAGCTGACCAAAGAGATGGTTCACAGCTGCAGGCATCTGAAATTTACGAAGAAACATGGCAGTGGCTTAAAAAGATAGGATGTGCATCAAAAGTATCTACACAGTTGATTGAACGATATGCGATGTGCTCTGCTCGTTGGATACAGTGTGAGGAGATGACCAATAAGTTGGGTTTTCTTTCCAAACATCCAACAACTCAGAAACCAATCCCATCTCCGTTTATCAATATTGGCATCAACTATATGAACCAAGCCGTAAGGCTCTGGAATGAGATATTTCAGATTGTCAAAGAAAACTGCAGTACCGACTATGACGATGCTGCTCCGCAGGACGATTTGATGGAACGCTTGCTTAGAGCGAGAGAAGGGAGAAAGTAAGTATGATTGAAAAAGTAAATCCTATGCACCCTGATAAAATCTGTGACAGGATTGCAGGTGCTATTGTAGATTTGGCATATAAGAAACAGGAAAATCCGAAGATTGCAGTAGAGGTGCTTGTTGGTCATGGCTATGGCCATGTGGTAATTGAAACATCGGTAGATATAGAAAAGGAAGATGTCGCATTTATTGTTGATAGGTTTGCTCCTGGTATTAGGGTATTTATTCAGATTGTGCCACAAGATGTGCATTTGGCAGAAAATCAGTCAAAGGAAATCAGATGTGGTGACAATGGAATCTTTAAGGGAATGCCACTGACTGAAGAGCAGAAAGAACTCTCTAAGATTGCAAGAGAAATCTACACTTCTTATCCGTATGATGGAAAGTACATTCTTGATGAGGCAAGACTCATCATCTGTCATAGCAATGCAAAAACTACAGATTTGAAAAACACATATCCAAATGCGGAAATCAATCCGCTTGGTGACTGGACTGGTGGCACTGATGTAGATACCGGAGCAACCAATAGAAAACTTGGGTCTGATATGGCTGATTCAGTAACAGGTGGAGGACTTCATGGTAAGGATTTATCGAAAGCTGATGTATCCGTTAATATCTATGCTTTTCTAAAAGCACAGAAAACGGGTAAACCAGTAGAAATCTGCTGTGCCATTGGTGATGATACAATCGATGGAATCCCGTATCAGGACATCGTGAATATTGCAAAAGATTACATAGACTCCGTAGGTGGATTTGAAAAATTCGCTGAGTGGGGTCTTTTTTAGTGGAGGTGGCTATGAGTAAGACAACTACTGAGATGCAGCTTGTAGCTGTTTCCAAACTAATCCCTTATGTAAATAATGCAAGAACCCACTCTGCAGAACAGGTGATGAAACTTCGTTCCAGCCTCAGAGAGTTCGGTTTTATCAATCCCGTCATTATCGATAGAGATTACAATGTGATTGCCGGACACGGCAGAATCATGGCCGCCAAAGAAGAGGGCATCAAAGAAGTACCTTGTGTATTTGTAGATTATCTGACAGAGGCACAGAAGAAAGCCTACATTCTTGCAGACAACCGAATGGCAATGGATGCAGGTTGGGATGAAGAACTTCTTCGTATTGAGATTGAGTCCTTGCAAGGTGCTGATTTTGATATTGGTCTTACAGGATTTGATGAAAATGACCTAGCTGATTTATTTGGTAATGATGATACATCGGATGTAAAAGATGATGATTATGATTTATCAGCTGCACTTGAAAAGGCTGCCTTTGTAGAAAAGGGTGACATCTGGACAGTTGGCAGACACAGACTGATGTGTGGTGATGCTACATCAAGTGAAGATGTAGATGCACTTATGGAAGGAAAGAAAGCAAATCTTGTGATTACCGATCCCCCATATAACGTGGCATTTGAAAGTTCTGATGGTCTTTCTATTAAGAACGATAAGATGGCAAACGATAAGTTCTATGAATTTCTGCTTTCTGCATTTAAGAACATGGCAAGCCATCTTGAAAGTGGTGGCTCCGCTTATGTATTCCATGCAGATACCGAGGGGTTGAATTTTAGACGAGCCTTTATAGATGCAGGCTTTCACTTATCCGGGTGCTGCATCTGGGTGAAGAACTCTCTTGTTCTTGGAAGAAGTGATTATCAGTGGCAGCATGAACCAGTACTTTATGGATTCTTACCTGGCAAGCATTACTGGAGTAAGGCGGCCGGAAGAAGTCAGACTACCATTTGGAACTTCGATAAGCCAAAGAAGAATAAGAATCATCCAACATCAAAGCCTCTTGATTTGCTTGCTTATCCTATGGGCAACTCAAGTCGTGAGAATGCAATCGTCATTGATAACTTTGGTGGAAGTGGTTCAACGCTAATGGCCTGTGAACAGACCAATCGTATCTGCTATACAATGGAACTGGATGAAAAATATGCATCTGTTATTCTTCGAAGATATGTAGAAGATACCGGCGATGCAGATAATGTATTCGTTATTAGAAACGGAGAGAAACTTGCCTACTCCGACCTTGTAAAAGAGGTGGAGGGAGCAGATGGAGAATAAGAATTTGACCCTCGGAAGTCTGTTTGATGGTTCTGGGGGTTTTCCTTTGGGAGGAATTATTGCTGGAATCACTCCAATTTGGAGTTCAGAAATTGAGCCGTTCCCTATTAGAGTTACAACAAAAAGGCTGCCACAAGTAAAACATTATGGAGATATCTCCAAGATGAACGGAGCAGAAATTGAACCTGTAGACATCATAACTTTTGGTAGTCCATGCCAGGATATGAGCATTGCGGGAAAGCGTGACGGACTTTCCGGCTCTCGTTCTTCCCTGTTTTATGAGGCAGTCAGAATCATAAAAGAAATGAGGTGTAAGACAGATGGCAAATATCCAAGATTTATCGTCTGGGAAAATGTCCCCGGAGCATTCAGTTCCAACAAGGGAGAAGACTTCCGAGCCGTCCTCGAAGAGGTCTGCAAAATCAAAGACGAATCAGTGTCTGTGCCTAAACCTGGCAAATGGAACAGTGCAGGAAAAATCATGGGAGATGGTTACTCCGTTGCCTGGAGACAGTTTGATGCTCAATTTTGGGGAGTACCCCAGAGAAGAAAACGTATCTACCTTGTCGCAGATTTTGCAGGTTGGAGTGCCGGAAAAATACTATTTGAGTCAGAAGGCTTGTCTGGGTATTCTTCGAAGAGCATCTCTTCGTGGCAAGCTTCTGCCTCCGTTGCTGCAGAAAGCACTGGAGATGCAGGCATCGGCTTGATGTTTGAAAATCATGGACAAGACTGCCGGTATACAGGTCCTCTTGATGTATCGCAGACTGTTTTATCAACCTATGGAACGGGTGGAAATAATCAGCCGTTTATTGTAGAAGATATGAAAAGTTTTGATGTAAGGCTAACCTCCGAAGGTACGAGAAATGCAAGAAACAACATATATGAAACCGATACATCAAGAACTATTGATACCGGTGGGAACAGTCCCGATTCCAACCAAGGTGGTGTTGCAGTAGTAGCGTATGGTATCTGTTCCCAGGACAGCAATTCTATGAAATCCGCTAATCCGAACAGTGGATTTTATGAGGCTGATACAAGCAGAACTCTTGATGGCAATGGTGGAAATCCAAGCTGCAACCAGGGTGGTATTGCTGTGATTGAAGGTAATGGTACTCGACCTTCCCATAAGGGTGGTGGCTATAAGGAATCGGATGTCATGTACACATTAAATGCTACGGAACAGCATGCCGTTGCATTTGCAGATGTTCATGCAACGCTTTCTGCCAATGATGGACCAAAGGGACCATCTTCTCAGATGATGGGAAACCCTCATGAGAACTTTGTGGGAGAGCCTGCATACGGTATCGGTAGACCTGCCATGAACCAAGGTTATAATGCAAAGTTCAGTTTTCAGATTGAAGAGGAAGTAGAACCGACCATTGTAGCAGCAGGTGCTAGTGGTGTGGCACATCCAATCTACTGCACGAGCAAGGCATCCTACCATACGATTGCAGAGGAGAACCTAGCCGGAACACTGGTGGCATCGGATTATAAAGATCCTCCGACTGTCACAGCAGAGCCTAGATACATTGTAAGAAGACTTACTCCTACAGAATGTGCAAGGCTTCAAGGTTTCCCGGATTGGTGGTGTGGTGGTCTTGAAACAGAAAATCCTACCGATGAGGATATTTCTTTATGGAGAGAAATATTTCAGACCCATGCAGATGCAATGGGAAAGAAAACAAAACCTAAGTCAGATAATCAAATCAGAAAATGGCTACAGAACCCACATTCGGACTCGGCAGAATATAAGATGTGGGGTAATGGAGTGGCACTTCCAAATGTCGTATTTGTGCTTTCTGGCATAGCCTATTTTGCACAAAATCGTGTTGAATAAATCGGTGTATATTCTACTCGGATTTTCACAGATATAGCTTGATATATATGTGGTTTAGAGTGATTAATACAGTACCGAAAAACAAAGGAGGTACTCAACATGAGAGTAGAATTTAACAGAACAGGAGTAGAAAGAAAGGCACTGGTTATAGCCATTTCTGAAATCCTCGAAACAAAGGCAAAGTACATGGGAATGCCAAGTACGGCATACGATTTCGGAGGTCTTATTGTAGATAAGACAGGAGCATTGGAGTTTGAAGAGAATATTTTTCCAAAGGATATCGAGCACTTGTTGCACCAGCTTGCCGACAGAGGCTTTGTGGCAGAAGGCATGGATGTATCCGAAGAACAGGAAGAAACGCCACAGGGCGAAGATGTAGGGCTGACAGTTGCCATTCCGCTTGAGAATGTTTTGGTTGGAAACCTTACGAAATTACTAGAGGCAAAGGGAATGCTTATTAAGAAAGCCTTGGGAATTACAGACATCAGAATTGAGGTTGATTCTGATAAAGTATCATTCCCTTGGTTTGGAGAGGTACAGCCGGATGAGGCGATGACCTACACAAAATTCATCGCAGCCCTTTGCAAGATGAGTAAAGAGCAGAAACGCATCAACTCCACCGAAAAGGAAGTAACCAATGAAAAATACGCATTCAGATGTTTTCTTTTAAGACTTGGATTCATTGGTGATGAGTACAAAGCCGACAGAAAGATTCTTCTAAGAAATCTTAGCGGGTCATCTGCTTTTAAGAACGGAGGTGACAAGTAATGAGATTTCCAAGTAGAGAAACAGTTGAAAGAGTTCGTAATGCTTACCCAGTTGGGTGCAGAGTTGAACTTACCCACATGGATGATATGCAGGCACCACCGATAGGAACCAAAGGAACAGTCCTTGGTGTTGATGACACAGCAAGTATTATGGTTTCTTGGGATAACGGCAGCGGACTCAATGTTGTCTATGGAGAAGATAGCTGCAGAAAGCTTGATAGCATCAAGGTTACTTGCTACGGCAGTACTGAAATATGGGACAGCAGAAAAGATGCGATGGACTTTTACCTTCAAGCAATGGCATCATCCGAAGGCAGTGAGCAGAGCAGGTACACCAAAATCTATACGGAACTTGTAATAGGACTGCCGGAATGCACGGACGAGGAGTAAGACTATGGATGAGAATATAAAAGAGCAGATTTTATATATCAGATCCACAGGTCTTACTAATATGATTGATGTAACGATGGTTCAGAGACTTGCCGATGAATATGGTTTCTACGAACTTGTGATTTTCCTAGAAGAAAATAAGGCAGAATATGTCCATTTTATCCTTTATGGAGAGGTATAAAATACACAGTTTTCTTCCGAAATAATTGTCACATATATGCCAGTAATTAGCTTGCTATTATGTGCTTTTAGAGTGATATATAGTACTACCGAAAGGGAAAACAACACACTTAGGAGGAAACCACAATGAAGGAAATAAGAACATTTGAAAAGGCAATCGAAGACAAGGTTAAAAGCCTTAAGGACGCAGGAATCAATCAGACACTTTTCTGGGCATACAGAACTTCCAAAGAAGAATCCGACAACGACCTTATTGATTTTAACGAGGTCATTTGGGATTACGACATCAAGGAGATTGCAGACTGCTTAAGAGCAGAAGATATTACAGAGTTTACCATCAGCTCCACATTTAGTGGGCTTATCGAAACCCTTGCAGCATTTGAGAAGGAAGGCATTTTCATGAACGGACTTACAACAGTCAATGCGAGATACACCGACTGGAAGACCGGAGAGCATGCAAGAATTCCGGCAATCAAGATGGAGGTGAGATAAGCATGTGGAAAGAAGGAATCATCGGAATCCCAACCAAGGATGGAGAGTACAAGAAGGTCAAATACTGGGTAAAACATTTTGATGAGCCAAGCGAAGAGTACGGCATCAACGGTGGTAAGATTTCTAAACTCAGCCTTAAGATGAATGGAGAGTGGATTGCCAACTACGACAGAGGATGGGACATCGAGCCAACTTGCCAAGAGGCTAAGATGGCACTTTGCATTCTACTAAACGAACACAACTAAACAGAATCCTATAATGGGATCGGGAACGGAAGCTTTAGGACTTCTGTATCTCGTAGTAAGGGTCGGTCGCAATGATTAGCGACTATTTTTTATGCGATTTTGGAGGTGATGCAGCTTGCGAAAGCTAGAAAATTATAAGCCTACCAAGTTCATGGCGGATACCTCACATTATGATGAAACGATGGCGGATTATGCTGTCAGCTTTATTGAGGAATTATGCCACACCAAAGGGACGTGGGCAGGAAAGAAGTTCGAACTGATTGATTGGCAGGAACAGATTATCAGAGATTTGTTTGGCGTGTTAAAGCCAAACGGATACAGACAGTTTAATACAGCATATATTGAAATTCCTAAGAAACAGGGAAAATCAGAACTTGCAGCTGCCGTAGCACTTTTACTTCTTTGTGGAGACGGAGAAGAAAGAGCAGAGGTCTACGGATGTGCAGCAGACAGAAACCAGGCAAAAATCGTATTTGATGTAGCGGTGGATATGGTGAAGTTTTCTCCGGCACTTATGAAACGAGTGAAGATTTTGGAGTCACAGAAGAAGATCATTTTTAAGCCAACCAACAGTTCCTACCAAGTGCTTTCTGCCGATGTAGCCAATAAGCACGGCTTTAATACACATGGAGTTATTTTCGATGAGCTGCATACTCAGCCAAACCGAAAACTCTACGACGTTATGACACAAGGTTCCGGCGATGCCAGAATGCAGCCATTGTATTTTCTGATCACCACAGCCGGAAATGATACTAATTCTATCTGTTATGAAATCCATCAGAAAGCACTGGATATTGAGGCAGGAAGAAAGATTGATCCTACCTTTTATTCTGTAATTTATGGTGCTGATGAATCAGAGGATTGGACAGACCCTAAAGTATGGTAGAAAGCAAATCCGTCCCTTGGGATTACGGTTGCGATGGAAAAGGTACAGGCAGCTTGTGACTCAGCAAGGCAGAACCCCGGAGAGGAGAACTCCTTTAGACAGCTGAGACTCAATCAATGGGTTAAGCAGTCAGTACGATGGATGCCAATGGAAAAATGGGATGCCTGTGATTTCAAAGTTGATGAAGATGAGTTGGAAGGTCGTGTCTGCTATGGCGGACTGGACTTGTCATCAACAACGGATATCACAGCTTTTGTACTAGTGTTTCCACCAAGAGATGAGGAAGACAAATACATCGTTCTTCCATATTTCTGGGTGCCGGAAGATACGCTTGACCTTCGAGTCAGACGAGATCATGTGCCATATGACGTATGGGAACGACAAGGGTGTCTGCAGACTACGGAAGGTAATGTTGTTCACTACGGATACATCGAGCAGTTCATTGAGTCTCTGGGTGAGAGGTTTAATATAAGAGAAATCGCATTTGATAGATGGGGAGCAGTGCAGATGGTGCAAAACCTTGAAGGTATGGGATTTACTGTAGTACCCTTTGGACAGGGATTTAAGGATATGTCTCCTCCTACCAAGGAACTCATGAAGTTGGTGCTTGAAGAAAAAATCGCTCACGGCGGTCATCCGGTTCTTAGATGGAACATGGATAACATTTTTATACGAACAGACCCTGCCGGAAATATCAAGGCGGATAAGGAAAAATCAACAGAAAAGATAGATGGTGCTATTGCAACAATCATGGCACTGGATCGAGCAATCAGATGTGGGAATGCCAATACGGAATCTGTATACGATAACCGAGGCATTCTTTTTATTTAGGAAGGAGTGTGAACAGATATGGGGATTTTAAGTGGTTTATTTCATTCCAGAGATAAGCCTTCAAATAGTACCAATGGCAGCAGTTACCGATTCTTATTTGGAGGAACAACTTCTGGCAATCGTGTAACCGAACAGTCAGCCATGCAGATGACTGCAGTATATGCCTGCGTGAGGATTTTGTCGGAGGCGATTGCAGGACTTCCGGTACACCTTTATCACTATACGGAAACTGGCAGTAAGGAAAAGGCAATTAAACATCCGTTGTATTTTCTGCTTCATGATGAGCCAAACCCGGAAATGACCTCGTTTGTTTTCAGAGAAACGATGATGACTCATCTGCTTCTTTACGGAAATGCCTATTCGCAGATTATCCGTAATGGCAAGGGAGAGGTCATTGGACTGTATCCTTTGATGCCAAACCGTATGACGGTGGATCGAGATGAAAAGGGGCAGATTTATTATCAGTATCAGGTATCAGATTCCGATGCTCCGACCATGAAGGAAGGAACCGTCAATTTGAAGAAGGAAGATGTGCTGCATATTCCCGGTCTTGGATTTGATGGACTGGTTGGATATTCTCCGATAGCGATGGCCAAGAATGCCATTGGACTTTCCATTGCGACAGAGGAATACGGAGCCAAGTTCTTTGCAAACGGAGCCACTCCGGGAGGAATCATTGAGTATCCGGGAACGGTCAAAGATCCTGACCGAGTGAGAGACAGCTGGAATAAAGGCTTCAGCGGAAGAAATTCTCACAAGGTTGCCATCCTGGAAGAAGGAATGAAGTACACACCGATTTCCATTTCTCCAAATGAGGCGCAGTTCCTCGAAACAAGAAAATTTCAGATTGATGAGATTGCTCGAATTTTCAGAGTGCCGCCACATATGGTGGGTGACCTTGAAAAGTCGAGCTTTTCTAATATTGAGCAGCAGTCACTCGAATTTGTGAAATATACATTGGAACCGTGGCTGATGAGATGGGAGCAGAGCATTAACAGGGCACTTCTCTCAGCGAATGAAAAATCCACATACTTCGTCAAGTTCAATGTGGATGGTCTTCTTCGTGGTGATTATCAGAGCCGTATGAATGGCTATGCCACGGCAAGACAGAATGGCTGGATGTCAGCAAATGATATCCGAGAACTTGAGAACCTCGACCTTATACCAGAAGAGGATGGTGGGGACTTATACCTCATTAATGGAAACATGACAAAACTTGCCGATGCAGGAATCTTTGCAAACGGCGGAAAGGAGAGTGCAGATGAAGAAGTTCTGGAAGTGGAAGAATCAGACGAATCCGGAGACGAAGGAACAGATACCGGAGAGGACGCTGTTTCTAAACGGAATCATCGCAGAGGAAAGTTGGTTTGATGATGATGTAACACCTCAGATGTTTCGCAGTGAATTAAACGCAGGAGAGGGTGATATCACGGTATGGATCAATTCTCCCGGTGGTGACTGCATCGCAGCGGCTCAGATTTATAACATGCTGATGGAATACAAAGGAAATGTCACAGTGAAGATTGACGGTATCGCAGCCAGTGCTGCCTCCGTTATTGCAATGGCAGGAACGAAAGTATGTGTATCCCCGGTGTCTATGCTGATGATTCATAATCCCTCAGCAGGCATTTATGGAAATACTGCAGAAATGCAAAAGGCAATTGCCATGCTTGATGAGGTAAAGGAATCCATTGTAAATGCCTACGAGATTAAGACAGGAATGAGCCGTGCCAAGATTTCACACCTCATGGATGCAGAAACTTGGATGGATGCCAACTCTGCTGTTGAGATGGGTTTTGCAGATGAGATTCTGCAAAGGACTCCAACGGATGAAGTTGAGATTCCACAGATCAATATGGTCTATTCGCAGATTGCAGTAACCAACTCTCTCATGGATAAGATTGCTGCAAAATGCAAAATCGAACCAAAGGAAGAAACAAAAACCAAAGCCGATTTCCTTATGGATAGGCTCGACTTGATGAAAAATTGGAGGTAATAGAACATGACTATTCAGGAATTAAGAGAAGCAAGAAACAAGGCATGGGAAGGTGCAAAGGCATTTGTAGAAAGCAAGCGTGATAAGGACGGTCTTCTTTCTGCAGAAGATGCAGCCACTTATGCTGATATGGAAAAGAAAATCAAGGATTATGGCCTTGAAATCGAAAGAATGGAGCAGATGGAAACAATGGAAAATGAACTTAAGAAGCCTGTGAATACACCGATTGTGGCAAAACCTATCACAGATAAGCCGAAGGATGTCAAGGTCGGACGTGCAAGAGATGAATACAAAGAAGGTATGCTTACTGCACTTCGCAGTAATTTCCGTCAGATTTCTAATGTATTGCAGGAAGGTGTGGATGCCGATGGCGGCTACCTTGTGCCGGAGGAATATGATAAGCGACTTATCGATGTGCTTGATGAAGAGAACATCATGAGAAAACTTGGTCATAAAATCACTACTTCCGGTGAGCATAAAATCAATATCGCGGCTACAAAACCTGCAGCAGCATGGATCGAGGAGGGGGGCGAACTTAAATTTGGAGAGGCAACTTTCAGTCAGATTTTGCTCGATGCCCACAAGCTTCATGTTGCAATTAAGGTAACAGAGGAGTTGCTTTATGATAATGCATTCGGTCTTGAGAATTATATTATCACCCAGTTTGGTAAGGCTCTTGCAAATGCAGAAGAGGATGCATTCCTTAACGGTACCGGTGTCGGTCAGCCTTTAGGACTCTTTGCAGCTAAAGGTGGTGGAACAGATGCAGTTAAAACTACTACTTTAAAGGCAGATGACATCATTGCTCTTATTTACGCACTTAAGCGTCCTTACAGAAAGAATGCTGCTTTTATTATGAATGATGCTACTGTAGCAAAAATACGTACTCTTAAGGATAATAACGGAGCATTTATGTGGCAACCTTCTCTTACTGAAAAGGAGCCAGACAGACTTATGGGGTATGCACTTTATACTTCTCCGTATTGTCCTGCCGATAAGATTGCATTTGGTGATTATAGCTACTACAACATCGGAGATAGAGGTACTCGTTCTTTCAAACAGCTTACAGAACTTTTTGCTGGTAACGGAATGATTGGTTTTGTAGCAAAGGAACGTGTCGATGGAAAACTTATCCTTCCAGAGGCTGTACAGATTCTCACAGTGACTACTAAGGCTGGATCTTAATAACAATATAGGGAGGGCGTAATTCTGCGCTCTCCTTACTAAATTAGCGAGGTGGTGAAAGAAATGATTGTAGCGCTTGATGAAATGAAAGGATATCTTCGAGTGGACTTTGATGACGATGATGAATTGATACAGCATTTTATTATTACCGGAGAAAACCTATGTGCGGATATAGCAAGAATTTCTGTAGAAGAACTGTCAGAGATTCCATCTTCCAAGATTGCTGTCATGTATGCGGTGGCTTACTTATATGAACACAGAGAAGATGCTGACCATCATGCTCTAACCATTTCTCTTCGTTCCTTATTGTTTGGCAGCAGAAGAGAGGTGTTCTGATGGATATTGCACTTATGAATGTTCGCATCACTTTTCAAAGAAATGAAGTGGTGACGGATAAAATCGGCAATCACAGGAATATCTGGTCAGACTATTATTCCTGCTATGCCACAGTCAGTGGTGAGGGCGGATCAGAAAAAGCTGTGGCAGGATTAGTGGTAGAAGATTCAGATATCTCTTTCACTGTTAGGTACTGCAATGCCTTGTCAGATATTGATTCCACCAAGTGCAGGATTCTTTTTGGTGGTGTTGTCTATAATATCGTGTCGATTGACCATATGAATTTTAAGAAGAAGTCTCTGAAGTTCAAATGTGAGAAAGAGAGGAAGAAGTAATGGCAACAAAGATTGATAACCTTGCCCAGGAGATTATGGAAGGTTTGAAGGAATATGCTGACCTTGCTTCCGATGATGTGAAGAAGGCAGTACGAAAAGCTGGCAATGAGGTCAGAAAAGAAATTTCTGTATCTGCACCTGCGGATACCGGAAAGTATGCCAAGTCATGGAGTGTAAAGAAAACTAAGGAAACATCGAATTCCTTGGAAGTAACAGTACATTCCAGAAATAGATATCAGCTTGCCCACCTTCTTGAACACGGTCACGCAAAACGTGGTGGTGGAAGAGTGGCTGCAAGACCTCACATTGCTCAGGCAGAAGAGAATGCGATTGAAATATTGGAAACAGAAATTGCAAGAGCACTTGGAGGTATGTGATGGAAGAACTGTTACAGATTATTAAAGAAATGGACATTCCGTTTGCCTATGACCACTTTGCAGAGGGAGAAAGTCCAGATCCACCGTTTATCTGCTATCTCTTGCCTGTCAGTGATAACTTTGCAGCTGACGGAAGAGTGTATTTGAAGGTAAACGAAGTTCATATAGAACTGTATACCGATTTGAAGGACTTGTCGGTAGAACAGAAAGTTGAATCCGTGCTTGACAGTCACGGCATTTTTTATGACCGTTTGGAAACATGGATTGAGAGTGAAAAGATGTATGAAGTCCTGTATTCATTTGAAATGGAGGCTTAAATTATGGCGAATAAAGTAAAATACAACCTTAAAAACGTCCATGCAGCAAAGCTGACAAGGACAGAAGATGGTGGCTATTCCTATGAAACACCAAGATCAATTCCCGGTGCAGTAAGTATTAGCTTGGATGCAGAAGGTGATACTTCTCCGTTCTATGCGGATGGTATCGTGTATTTCCGTTCTGTATCTAACAACGGCTATAGCGGAGATTTAGAGATTGCCCTTATTCCGGAATGGTTTAGAACTGACATCCTTAAGGAAGAACTTGATAAGAATGGTGTTCTTGTTGAGAATTCCAAGATTGCTGAGATGGAGAAGTTTGCACTGCTTTTCGAATTTGACGGTGATGCGAAGTGCATCCGTCATGTCATGTATAACTGCACGGCATCTCGTCCTTCTATCGAATCTGAAACAAAGGAAGATACCATTGAACCTGGTACGGAAAAGTTGTCTTTGACAGCAGATCCTAGAGAGGATGGTCTTGTGAAATCAAGAACGGGAGATACAACTACTGATGCAACCTACAACGATTGGTACAAGGCAGTCTATGTTCCAGTAGCAAAGACCGCTTCTGCACCATCTGCTTCGACAGGAGGTAAATAATCATGCTGAAGAAAGTAATTAATGTTGGTGGCAAAGATGTCACATTTCGTTCCTCTGCCACTGTTCCAAGATTATATCGTGCAAAGTTCAAACGAGATATCTTCAAGGACTTAGCAAAACTGGAAAGTTCCTATAAAGGCAGTAAGGAAGAGGGAGAAGAGTTCGCTATCGATGATTTGGAAATCTTCGAAAACGTGGCATATATCATGGCATATCATGCGGATAACACCATCCCAGATAATATCGATGATTGGCTTGACCAGTTTGAGATGTTTTCTATCTATGAAGTGCTGCCGGAGATTCTTGCTCTTTGGGGAACGAACCTTATCACGGACATTGACTCTAAAAAAAACTTAAATGCAGTAGCAGGGAGATGACAACTCCCTTATTTCTCTTGCGTTGTCTTGAGATAGGAATTTCCATCAGAGATTTAGATTATTTGACCATTGGGATGGTGATGGATATCTGGACGGAGAAGGGAAATGATGGAGTGAAATATGACAGCATTGCAACGCAGGAGGACTTTGATAAGTTCTGATGGCTCGGAGTAATCCGAGCTTTTATTATGCAATTTTTTAAGGAGGTAGACGCCAATGGCAAACAGAATCAAAGGTATCACTGTCGAAATTGGCGGTGATACTACCAAACTTCAGAATGCCCTAAAGGGTGTGAATGGTCAGATTAAGAATACCCAGTCTGCATTAAAGGATGTAGAAAAGCTGTTAAAACTTGATCCGACTAATACCACACTTCTTGCTCAGAAACAGAAACTTCTGACACAGGCAATTGGAGAGACAAAGGAAAAATTAGCAACGCTTAAAACAGCAGCACAGCAGGCAAATGAACAGCTGCAGAAGGGTGAGATTTCACAAGAACAGTACGATGCCCTTCAGCGTGAGATTGCTGAAACAGAAGCAGAACTGAAAAAACTGGAGTCACAGGCATCCAAGACCAATCAGACACTGACAAAAATCGGAGAGGTTGGTTCCAAGGTAGAATCTTTTGGTAATGGTGTTACGAATGTTGGAAAGAAAGTATCTGTGGCATCTGCTGCAGTTACTGCAATGGGTGGAGCAGCTGTAAAGACAGCTGCAGATTTTGAAAGTTCCATGAGCCAGGTTCAGGCAACAATGGGGATCACAAAGGATTTCATGTCAACGCTTGATGGGCAGTCCGTGAATACAATGGATGCACTGTCCGACCTTGCAAAAGAGATGGGTTCCAAGACTGCGTTTTCTGCCAGTGAATGTGCCGAGGCATTAAACTACCTTGCTCTTGCCGGATACGATACGCAGGAGATGGCAGATACACTTCCTACAGTACTTAACCTTGCAGCTGCAGGTGGTCTTGATCTGGCATCGGCATCCGATATGGTTACCGATGCAATGTCTGCTCTTGGTATGGAAACAAAGGATGCAGATAAGATGGTTGACCAGATGGCCAAGACCGCATCCAGCACAAACACATCTGTGGGTCAGCTTGGCGAAGGAATACTTACTATCGGTGCAACAGCAAAGTCTGTCAAAGGAGGAACCGCTGAACTTAATACAGCACTGGGTATCTTAGCTAATAATGGTATCAAAGGAGCAGAGGGCGGTACGCACCTTCGCAACGTCATTCTGTCATTGCAAAGTCCAACTGACACAGCAGCTGCTCAGATGGAGGCACTTGGTCTGTCTGTTTATGACTCCGAAGGAAATATGCGTTCACTGAACGATATACTCGGAGATTTGAATACGAGCATGGATGGTATGACTGCTGAGGAAAAGGCAAATATCATCAGTAAGATTTTTAATAAAACAGATCTTTCTTCTGTAAACGCACTGCTTGCAAATACAGGCGATACCTGGACAGACTTGCAGACTGCTATTGAAAACAGTGGCGGAGCAGCACAGCAGATGGCAGACACTCAGCTTGATAACTTATCCGGTCAGCTTACGATCTTAAAATCTGCAGTAGAAGGCTTTGCAATTTCCATTGGTGATGCACTTATGCCAATGATTAAAAGCATCGTAGCAAAGATTCAATCCTTCGTGGATTGGTTAAACTCACTTGATGAGAGTCAAAGACAGGTCATTGTAAAGATTGGACTTTTCATTGCAGCATTAGGACCGTTCCTTGTGATACTTGGTACGGTGATATCCAAAGTCGGTGTGGTCATGCAGGCGTTCAGTAAACTGGGACTGAAACTGACAAGTCTTATGAGTAATGCCGGAGGAGTATCCGGCATCATGGGAAAAGTGGGAGCAGCCATTGGAGGTATTTCTGCTCCGGTAGTTGCAGTAGTCGCAGTTATAGCAGTACTTGTTGCAGCCTTTGTACATTTGTGGAGAACCAATGAAGATTTTAGAAACAGCATTATAGCAATCTGGGAGAGAATCAAGTCTGTATTCTGCGGATTTGCACAGGGCATTACGGAAAGACTGAACGCTCTGGGCTTTGATTTTCAGAACTTTAAGGAAGTGGTATCTGCCATTTGGAACGCATTATGTGATTTCCTTGCACCTGTCTTTGAAGGAGTGTTCACGCAGATCGCTAATATCCTAGAAACTGTCCTTGGGGTAATCACAGGAATTCTTGATGTGTTCATCGGAATATTCACAGGCAATTGGTCACAGGTATGGGAAGGTGTCAAAGGAATCTTTGGTTCGGTATGGGATTTTATCAAGAATACTTTTACCAACTACATGAATGTGATTCAGAATGTTGCCAATGTAGTGCTTGGATGGTTTGGTACTTCTTGGAATGAAGTATGGACTGGAATTAAGGATTTTTTTGTAAATCTATGGACTGGCATTGTAGGCTTCTTCACGAATCTATGGGAGGGTATCAAGAATACAGTTCAGACTGCGATTATGTTTATAGCAGCACTCTTTGAGGCAGCTTTTGACATCATCACATTGCCTTTCCGATTTATTTGGGAGAACTGCAAGGAAGTTGTTATTGCAGTTTGGGATGCAATTAAATCCAAAGTCACAACAGTCATCAATGCAGTTTCTACAGTTATCAGTACAGTGATGAATGCAATCAAGACTGTATTTACTACTGTTTGGAATGCGATAAAAACTGTGGTAACAACAGTGGTCAATTCCATTAAAACAGTTGTCACTACAGTATTTAATGCCATCAAAAATACAGCAGCGACAGTATGGAACGCAATAAAGACTGCAATAACTACTCCAATCAATGCGATAAAGACAACAGTATCGGCTGTGTTTAATTCCGTAAAAAGTACGGTATCATCGGTATTCAACAGTATCAAGTCCACGGCAACTTCTGTGTGGAATGGAATAAAATCTGCAATCATTACACCGATTGATGCGGCAAAGAACAAGGTCAAGAGTGTAGTTGATGCCATTAAGGGATTTTTCTCTGGCATGAAACTGTCGCTACCTAAGATTAAACTTCCTCATTTCAAGGTGACGGGCAAGCTATCCATTGCACCTCCATCTGTACCACATCTGTCGATTGATTGGTATAAGGAAGGTGGTATCATGACTAAGCCTACAGCTTTCGGTATGAATGGATCTTCTCTAATGATGGGAGGAGAAGCAGGAGCAGAGGCAATCCTGCCGCTTTCAGGCTTTTACAAACAGCTAGAGGCAATGATTGACTCAAGACTTAATATGACTTCTATGGAGAAATATCTGGCTATTATTGCGGATAACAGTTCAAAGGGAATCTACCTTGATGATGGAACTCTTGTGGGACATTTGCTTCCTGCAATCGATGACGGACTTGGTAAAAATCAGAAACTGACAAGGAGGCTTTCACTATGATACCGGATATTTATATTGATGATGTATCTATGCTCAGCATGGGATGGGTACGAGAAAATATAGAATGTCCAATCCCAGAATCACAATCAGAAACAGTGATTGTTCCCGGACGAAATTCTCCGATAAGATTTAGTGAGGCTCTTGGCTTGATTTCTTTCAAACCTAGAGCATTTACCATTACCTTAACTATGCTTGGTACAAGGTCTGATTATGACGAAAAAGTAAGGATAATGTCGAACAGATATGCAGGCAGGCTTTGCAAGGTTATTACAAGCGAAGAACCTAGTCTTTATGCTGTTGGCACACTTCAGCTTACATCTTCCTATGATCCGCTTACAGGAAAAGGGCAGCTTGTGATGGAATGTACGGATGGGGATTCCTATCGCTACCATGTGGATGAGACAGTGATTGTGCAAAATGGAAGTGGAATAGCCATTCTGAAAAATGATTATATGCCAGTCATTCCGACTATCATTACAACTGCAGAAACTACACTGTCGTGGAAGGTAGGAACGGACTCATTCAATAAAACACTAAGTGCAGGAGAATGGGAAATCCCAGAACTGCAGCTTGCTTATGGCAATAACTCTGTGAAAGTCACAAGCGAGGGAAACACCACCTTCCGATATAGGGAGGGATGCCTATGAAGTTATTTCGTGTATATGTGGATGGAGCAGTTTTCTATCATCCAAATTTGTCGAAACTTGCGATAACAGAGGCAAAGATAAAAGAAGATGCAGAAAACATTGATAGTTTTACATTGTCGGCTCCGTATAATCATCCTTACATTGATTCCATCAAACCTATGGCATCGGTGATTGTCTGTAAAAAAGGCAATGAAACTGTTTTTGAAGGACGAGCCTTGGATAATGGTTCAGATTTATATAACACACATACCTGGACATGTGAGTCGGCGCTTGCCTATCTGAAAGATACCATGCAGCCACCTTTTTCATATAAAGGAACTCTTAAGGGACTGTTTGACCAGTTTATCTCAGTTCATAATAAGGCAGTGGAAAAGCAGAAACAGTTCAAGGTTGGCAACATAACAGTCACTGATGATAATGATTATGTTGCTTACAGCAGTTCCGATTATTCCGTAACAATGGATGCCATTAAGAACAAACTCATCAATACTCATGGTGGATACCTTATGGTTAGATATGAGAGTGACGGCAAGTATCTCGATTATCTTGCTGACTTTAAAACAAAGTCTGTACAGAAGGTTGAGTATGGGAAGAATATCACAGATGTAAAAATTACAAGAGACCATACAGAACGAGTGACGGCTCTGATTCCTCTTGGTGCGAAAAAGAAAACCACCGATGAAGAGGGCAATGAAAAAGAATTCGATGAGAGAATAGATATTACTGCTGTAAATGACGGCAAGAATTATATTTCAGACGATGCTGCAGTTAAGGAAATCGGTTGGATATGGAAATCAGAAGTGTGGGATGATGTAACTCTTCCGTATAACCTTTTAAGAAAAGCCAAATCAAGATTATCCGACCTTGTAAATGGTGTTACAAGTATTCAGCTTACTATTGTGGATGAGTCGGATACAGGTGCAGATATTGGAGACATCCGTGCAAGAATGTATGTGGAGTGCATCTCCAAACCTCATGGTATCAATGGCACGTATCTTTGTGTCAGCAGGACGAGAGATTATCTTAATCCTGCGGGAAATACAATCACCATCGGCGTAAGTGGAGTAAGCCTTTCCACAGTAACGGTAAAACAAGATAAAAATATCTCTGCACTTGAGGAGGATATCTATGGTCAAACAAGAAAAATCGATACGATTACAGGTGAGATTGATAATATCAATGCTCAAAAGATGTATCGAACTGAACTGATTGTTGATGGGGTAAACATATTTAAGACCAAAGGCGAGAAAAGCAGAATGCTCTGCAAGGTCTATTCCTGGGATAAGGATATTACTGATACACTAGATGCCGAGTGCTTTATCTGGCACAGAAAGTCCTCTGATGAAGAGGCAGATGCCGAGTGGGATAAGAACCATATCGGCATGAAACAAATAACGATTACTACTGAGGACGTGTTAGATAATGCGTCCTTTTATTGTGAAATAAAACTTTAGGAGGAATTTCAATGGCTACAATTTTAACATCCAGTCAGCAGACATTTGTTGATATCACAGACCAAAGAAAACTGTCTGCATATATCACATCCAATCTTCCAAAGACACAGAGTGAAGATCCGAATGTACTGCCCCACACCTATGCGCCAAGCTGGGCAAGCACTAATCTTGTGCTGACACCTGTTCTGTTTCTTGACCAGACCAATGTGTCTCCGACAGCAAGCGGAGTGACGATTTCTTGGAAGAGAAAAGACGGTGTGGCATCAGAAACTGCACTGACAAGTGGTGAAACTGTAAAAAATGGCATTTTAACAGTCAATCAGAATAAGCTGGCAGCCTCTTCGTCTGGCATGATTACCTACATTTGCTACATCAGTTACTACGATTCAGAAACCAAGAATACCATTAACATCACGGCTGATATTACCTATACCCTGGTAAAGAATGCAGAAAATGCAAAGCTGTGTACAGTGAGCAGTGATACCTATGTATTTAAGTATGACACATCACAGGCACTTGTCGGTGCTGCGCAGGCAACCCTTACAGCACAGGTGCAGGGGGTTACCGTCAGCAAATGGCAGTATAAAAACAGCAGTGGTGCTTGGGCAGATTATCCTACAACCTCCGACAATACTTCCATCACAGGTGGAACGCTTGTAGTTAAGCCAACTCATAGCGTATTTGTAAATAATGTGGCACAGATTAGAGTGCTGACATCTGAGAGTGATGTTTTTGACACCCTTACGATTTCCAAAATCTATGATGGTGCCAAAGGTGATAAAGGTAATCCCGGCTCAGCAGGGAGTGGCGGACTTTCGGTTATCCTAGGTAATGAAAATCAATCAATAGCGTGTACATCTAGTGGAAAGACTTCTGCTGCAAGTACGATTACTATTCCTTTTACTGGATATGTGGGTATTACGCAGACTGCTTGCACTTGTGCGGTGGGAGCACTGCCTACAGGGATTACAGTGAAAACCAACACAGCAGCTACAGCAAGTGCAGCAGGCAAGTTGGAACTTTCTGTTGCAGCATCTTCTGATCTTGGAAATGCATCAACATTGACGGGAGATATTACACTGACCTTTACCATTTCCGGAAAGACGGTTACCAAGGTATTTACATGGACAAAATCCAAAGCCGGAAGCAATGGAGCGGCGGCAGTTGTCTTTTCTGTCTATGCTCCTAACGGAACAATCGTACATAATCAGTCCGGCAGTATTCAACTTGCTACATCTGCGTACAGTGGTTCGACTGCAATTACGAATGCGACCTATCAGTGGGCAAAGTATGTGAGTGGTAAATGGACGAATATCAGCAATGCTACTTCAAATACATTGACAGTCAGTGGTTCTGATATTCTAAACATTCAGTCTTACCGATGTACGATGACTTATGGTGGAAAGTCCTATGTTGATGTCATTACTGTGGAGGATAAATCAGATCCTTATGTATCTGAGATGCTTTCTATCGGTGGTTATACAGTTAAGAATAATCTTGGGGGCTTAGTACCATACATCATTGTTCGTACCAATCAGAAAGAGGTGGATGCACTCCTTGGCAACATCAGTGAAACAGCACCGTCCAATCCGACTTCGGGGATGTTCTGGTACAAGGTAGATCACACTGCAAAGACAGTAACTTTGATGAAATATAATGGTTCAGCATGGACTGCAGCTACAGAAAAGCAGAGCCTTACCTATACCTGGTACGCACAGGATAAGGACGGCAAGGAAGCGGCTTTTGCTAAGACGGGTAAGGTTATCTATTTATCAGCAGCAGACATCGACAGTCTTCTTACACTACAGTGTGATGTTTCAAAATGAAGGGAGGTGGTCTGAATGGCACTTCTTACATCATGTCAGCATACGTTTCAGAGTGTTGTAGCTTATGAAGGTGCCTTGGAAGATGTGGAAACATTGAAGGTTCAGGTGCATGAGTGCTACTCTGAAATCACCAAAACATCCAATGAGATATTAAGTTCTGTAAAAGACACATACATTGAAAAATCAGCTTTGTCAACAATTCAGAGTGATTTTCAGACAGCCATCACTCAAAACAGCAGTGAGATTCGTATGGATTTCACTGCTATTACAGATGAAATAAAAAATAATGTATCAACAAACCAAGAACTTCTGGAAGAATATATCCGATTCAAAGGAGCATTGATTGAACTTGGTAAAGTTGGAAACGCATTCACTGCTGAACTCTCCAATGAAGAACTGGCATTCAAAGAGAATGGTCAGAAGATCGCATATATCTCGAATCAGAGCCTTGTTATTACAAATGCAGAAATACGAAACAAACTGTCATTGGGAAATGATGCCAGAGGATGGTTTGATTTTATTCCAAGAACTAACGGTAACCTTTCCATCAAGTGGAGAGGGCCGGCATCATAAAGGAGTGATTGATTATGGCTTCAAGTGGAAGTATTACTACAAATGAATATCAAGGGCGTTCAGTTACACTTTCTTGGTCTTTATCTAGTCAAAGTATAGAGAAAAATACATCAACTATATCATGGGCATTAAAAGGCTCTGGTTCTGGTGGAGGATGGGTAAAGTCTGGTGGCTTTAAGGCAGTCATCAATGGCACAACGGTATACTCTACTTCAACTGACAGCCGTATCCAATTGTACAAAGGAACGACTGTCGCATCTGGATCGATAACTATTGCACATAATGCAGATGGTACAAAATCATTCAGTCTGAGCTGTCAGGCGGGCGTTTATACTTATGCGGTAAATGTAACGGCAAGTGCTACGCATACGTTAAATACTATCCCAAGAGCCTCGTCAGTAAAAGCATCAAATGTTAATATGGGGAGTGCTGCAACCATTACGATAAGCAGGGCATCTTCTTCTTTTACGCATACCTTAACTTATAAATTTGGAAATGCATCGGGGACGATAGCCTCAAAGACTTCATCGACTTCTGTGTCATGGACTCCTTCTCTATCATTGGCAAGTCAGATTCCATCGGCTGTTTCGGGTACTTGCACGATTACTTGCGATACCTATAGCGGTTCTACAAAGGTTGGTTCTAAAACTTGTACCCATACACTTACAGTTCCATCTTCGGTAAAACCCACTATCGGTAATCTGTCAGTGACCAGAATAGATGGAGACGTGCCCTCATCATGGGGGCTATATGTTCAGACAAAATCTAAAGCAACCATCCAAATAACGGGCGCTGCTGGAAGTTATGGATCAAGTGTTAAATCTTACAGCATCAGTGGTGGTGGATATTCAGGAACAGCAGATACGCTTACAACAGGATTCTTGAATACTTCCGGAACGATTACATTTACTGCCACAGTTACAGACTCCAGAGGGCGAGTATCGGATGCAAAAACAACATCCATATCTGTTGTGGATTATTCTCCACCATATATAAATACCGTTGTTTCTCAAAGAGCATTGAGTAATGGATCACTAAATGATGATGGAACATATATCCGTGGAGTTATATCTTTTGGCTATTCATCATGTGGTGGAAAAAATACACTGAGCTGTTCCAAGTTCTACAAGAAAAACTCTGATGCAAATTGGACGAGCGGTGGAGTATCTTTTTATTCAGATACACCTTTCACATTTGGAAACGGCAAGATATCTACAGAAAGTACCTATGATGTCAAATATTCATTAACGGATGCCTTCTGCACAATTTCGGCTCAGGATATTGTTTCTACTGCAGCGGTGGTGATGGATTTCAAAAGCGGCGGTAAAGGCGTGGCAATTGGAAAAGTATCTGAAACAGACAGCTGTTTTGAAATAGCCACCTCTTGGAGTATTAAGAAAAAAGGTTCTGTAGAATCTGATTTTGTCATCTCTCAAGGCATCAGTGGTATCTGGACTTATCGTAAATGGAAAAGTGGAATTGCAGAATGCTGGTGCAGAAAGACCATAACCACCAATATCACAAACGTCTGGGGCGGTTTATATACTTCCGGAAGATTGGATGCATTAGATATTTCTTTTCCTTTTGCGTTCAAGTCTGTCCCAGTTGTTACTGCAAATCTGACTGCGAATTGGGCCGGTGCGATTCTGATGGTGCCAGGTGATTGTAAAGATGCATCTACAACATCAACCGGAACCTTTGAAATAGCAAGAGGCTCTGCGATGGCCGGAAAAAGCTATATTGTAAATTTCCATGTTATTGGAATGACCTAATATTGGAATCAAGCATCTCTTCGGAGGTGCTTTTTTCATATCAATTTTTAAAGAAAGAGAGGAATTTATTATGAAGGAATTTTGGAACACAATTCAACTTATCTTTGCCGGCATTGGAGGCTGGCTTGGCTACTTCTTGGGAGGCTGTGATGGCTTGCTTTATGCACTCATTGCATTTGTAATCATCGATTACATCACGGGTGTCATGTGTGCCATCAGCAATCACACGCTTTCCAGTGAAGTCGGTTTTAAAGGTATCTGCAGAAAGGTGCTGATTTTCCTGCTTGTTGGGATTGCGAATATTCTCGATATTCATGTTATCGGTTCTGGCAGTGCACTTAGAACAGCAGTCATCTTTTTCTACATTTCCAATGAAGGCGTCAGCTTACTTGAAAATGCCGCACATCTGGGACTTCCAATCCCTGAAAAAATCAAAGTTGTATTAGAACAGCTTCACGATCGAAGCACAAAGGAGGAAAACTAACATGGCTTATACAAATTCAAAACTAGTATCTTACACAAAACTTAGTCCAAATCATTCAGGACATAGAACACATTCCATCGACAGAATTACACCCCACTGCGTAGTGGGTCAGTGTTCTGTGGAAACTTTAGGAAATATCTTTGCACCGACTTCCAGACAGGCAAGCTGCAATTACGGCATTGGTCCCGATGGAAGAGTCGGAATGTATGTGGAGGAGAAGAACCGTTCTTGGTGCTCATCTTCTAATGCCAACGACCAAAGAGCCGTCACAATTGAATGTGCATCCGATACAAAAGAACCTTATTGGATGAATGATAAGGTCTACAGTACTCTTATTAAACTTTGCGTGGATATCTGCAAGCGAAACGGAAAGAAGAAGCTCTTGTGGCTTGGAGATAAGAATAAGACTCTTAATTACACTCCAAAGTCTGACGAGATGGTGCTTACAGTTCACAGATGGTTTGCCAATAAGTCTTGCCCAGGCAACTGGCTCTATTCAAGACTTGGTGACCTTGCAGCAAAGGTAACTGCACAGCTTGGTGGTTCTTCTTCGGGTGGAACAACTGCAAGTGGATTATATAGAGTCAGAAAATCTTGGAATGATGCAAAATCACAGAAAGGGGCATTCAAGTCACTTGATAATGCAAAGAGATGTGCTGCATCAAATCCAGGATACTCTGTCTTTGATGAAAGTGGAAGAATCGTAGGATCTACTACCTCAAGTACCAAAACGGTAGATGAGCTTGCAAGAGAAGTTATTCGTGGAAATTGGGGTAATGGAACTGAAAGAAAAAATCGTCTTACAGCTGCCGGATATGATTATTCTGCAGTGCAGAAGAGAGTCAATGAGCTTTTGAAATAACTTAATATCACAACATTTTTATATGCCCGTTGGAGATTAATTTCTCTGACGGGCGATTTTTTCGTTTATAGGGGTAAAATCCGAATCATTTTCTTTGCCTGTAACTTAGGAGGTGGTTTTACTTATGAACGATATGCAAAAATCACAGATTATAAATATGAGGGCGGATGGCATCGGATATAGAGCAATCGCAAAAGAACTGGATATCTCAGAGAATACCATTAAATCTTTCTGCCGTAGAAACAACCTTACCAAAACAGAGTCTGTTGTAGTTGTGACAATACCGGAAAGAGCATCAGAAAAGGTCATATGTAAGAATTGTGGAAAGATAGTGCCACAGAATGATAAGCGAAAAAAGAAACAGTTCTGCTCGGATAAATGTCGTATGGCATGGTGGAACTCTCACAGAGAAGAAGTTCATCATAAAAATATAACTACAGTGGTATGTCCTGGTTGCAATAAAAAGTTTCAAGTATACGGAAATACAGATAGGAAGTACTGCTCTCATGCTTGCTACATCATCGACAGATTCGGAGGTGGCAGCAATGAGTAAGGAGCAGATGAGAAGAGAAAAGTTTTATCAAATTACGATGAGCATAGCAAAAAGGATGCTTGCTGATGGACTTATATCCAAGGAAGAATACGCCATAATTGATACAAAAATGAAAGAAAAATATCAGCCAACTTTGGGTACATTATTTGCCGATATTGACTTGATATAAGTAGCTTTTAGAGTGATATATGTGTAAGGAAGGAGGTTGATTTCATGCGTACAATAAAGAAAATCGAGAGTACGATACCAACTATTAAAACAAGAAAAAGAGTTGCTGCATACGCTAGAATTTCAATGGAATCAGAGCGAATGAGTCACTCACTTTCTGCACAGATAAGTTATTACAATGATTTGATTCAGAAGAACCCCGATTGGGAATTTGCTGGAGTATATGCAGATAACGGAATCAGCGGGACAAGCACTGCCAAACGTGATGAGTTCAGACGCATGGTTGCAGATGCAGAAGATGGAAAAATAGACATTATCCTCACAAAGTCTATACAGCGATTCGCAAGAAATACTGTGGACTTGCTTGAAACAGTCAGACACCTTAAGGACTTAGGAATTGAGGTTAGATTTGAGAAAGAGAATATCAATTCCATGAGTGGTGATGGAGAACTGATGCTTTCCATACTTGCATCTTTTGCTCAGGAAGGGAGCCGTTCCATTTCAGATAATGTGAAGTGGGGCATCAGAAAGAGGATGCAGGAAGGAATGCCGAATGCAAATGGGCACTTTAATATTTACGGATATAAGTGGAATGGAGATGAACTCGTTATTGTTCCCGAAGAGGCTGCTGTTGTTAAAAGAATATTTCAGAATTTCCTTGAAGGAAAATCAAGGCTTGAAACTGAAAGAGAACTTGAGGCTGACGGCATTCGCACACGAAATGGTTGTGTGATGAGAGATTCCAACATCAAGAAAATATTATCCAATGTCACCTACACCGGGAATATGCTTTTTCAGAAGGAATTCATATCAGATCCAATCAATAAAAAGCGTAAGCAAAATCGTGGAGAACTGCCTCAGTATTGGGTAGAAGATACTCATGAGGCAATCATAGACCTTGAGACATTTCAGTACATACAAGACGAGATGGAACGAAGAAAACAGCTCGGAGCATTAGCAAATAAGAGCCTTAACATCTCCTGCTTTACAGGAAAGATTAAATGCCCTTACTGTGGTGTCAGTTATATGCACAACACCAGAAAGCCACGAACTCCTAATGCTAAGAGATTGGAGTTTTGGGTGTGTGGTTCAAGAAAGAAAAAAGGAGGCTACTGTGAAGTTGGTGCAAGCATTAACCAAGACAACATGAAAAAGATACTTGCTGAAGTCTTAGAGATTGATGAATTTGATGATGATGTGTTCCTTGAAGAAGTGGACTTCATCAATGTTCCAAAGCAGTATACTTTAGAGATTCACCTGAAAGACGGAGCAGTAGTAACAAAGCCCTGCAAGAACACAGGACATCAAGATTGCTGGACTAAGGAATATCGAGATAGAGTTTCTAAGCAAAGAAAAAAGAACGGAACTAATCCAAAAGGTGCATCGGTATTCACAAGCAAATTGAAATGCAAGCCTTGTGGCTGCAACTACAGACGATGCACTCAGCCATCATCTACATCAAAAGATGGAAAATTCTATTACTGGAGATGTGCGGAAAGAACTAATTGCAAGGCTCAAGGGTTAAGAGAAGATTTCTTAAAAACACAGCTTGCAGATGTTCTTGGAATGGAAGACTGGGATGATACAACTTTTTCAGATAAAGTTGATCATATAAACATTGATGGTTATCAGCTTTATATTGTTGGAACGGATGGAACAACAATATCGATGACTTTTGACCCACCGAAGCGAGGTGGCAGACATTGCTCTGAAGAACAGAAAGAGCATATGCGTAAGGTTATGAAAGAAAAATGGACTCCAGAGCGTAAAGCTAAAATGAGTCAGCGAATGAAAGATATGAGGAAGGAGCGTGGCAGAAATTGGCGAAAAGAAAAGTAACACAAATACCTGCAACCATCAATAAATTTACTGCCAAGCCTGTTGACAGTAAGAAAAAGCGAAAGGTTGCAGGATATGCCCGTGTAAGTACAGACCACGAGGATCAAACCACAAGCTATGCTGCGCAGGTTGATTATTACACGAATTATATTAAAAGCAGAGATGATTGGGAGTTTGCCGGTCTGTATTCGGATGAAGGAATCAGTGCAACGAATACCAAAAAGCGAGATGGCTTTAATAAAATGATTGTAGATGCACTTGCCGGTAAGATAGACCTTATCATTACAAAGTCAGTCAGCCGATTTGCAAGAAATACAGTCGATTCCCTTTCTACCATCAGAAAGCTAAAGGAACACAACATAGAATGCTACTTCGAAAAGGAAAACATATGGACTTTTGATAGCAAGGGCGAGCTGCTACTTACCATCATGAGTTCGTTGGCTCAGGAAGAAAGCAGATCCATTTCAGAGAATGTCACATGGGGACACAGAAAGCGATTTGCAGATGGTAAGGTGAGTTTTGCATACAGCCGATTCCTCGGTTATGACAAAGCACCAGACGGCAGCCTTATAATAAACGAAGAGCAAGCGAAAACAGTAAAGCTGATTTATAAGCTATTCCTTGATGGACTTACGATGCATTCGGTGGCTAAAGAACTAACCAAGAGAGGTTTGATAACACCGGGTGGCAAGACAAATTGGAGTCAGTCGACAGTCAGAAGTATTCTTACGAATGAGAAGTACAAAGGTGATGCCTTGCTGCAGAAGTCCTATACAGTTGATTTCCTTACTAAGAAGGTCAAAACCAATGAAGGAGAAGTTCCACAGTATTATGTAGAAAACAACCACCCGGCAATCATTGAACCTGAACTCTTCGACTTGGTGCAGTCAGAAATACAACGAAGAGGCAAAGGAAGTTCAAGGTACAGCGGTGTGACGATATTTTCTTCCAAAGTTCAGTGTGCCGAGTGTGGTGGCTGGTATGGCAGTAAGGTGTGGCATTCCAATGATAAATACCGAAGGGTCATTTATCAATGCAACAACAAATTCAGACACAAGACGGGTTGTAACACTCCACACTTAACGGAGTTTGAAATCAAGGATTATTTTGTAAAAGCTGTAAATCAGCTGATTATGGAGAAAGCAGAGATACTTGATAATCTTCAGATAATTAGGACTACGCTTTGCGATAAGGCAGACCTTATCAAGCAGAAGGAATCCTTGGAGGAAGAAATCAATGTAACAGTTGAAATGACACAGAATATTGTTGCTGAGAATGCGAGGGTAGCTCAAAATCAAGATGAATATAATAAAAGGTATAATTCCTTGGTGGAGCGATACCATAAGCTGAAGGAAGAATACGATGAAGTTTGCACTACAATATCCGATAAGGATGCCAAGTACGAGCAGATGGGCAGGTTCATCAAGGTTCTTAAAGGTCAGCAAGAACTTATAACAGAATTTGATGAGTCGCTTTGGAGTAGCCTTACAGAGAAGATAGTTGTGAAAAGCAAGGAAGAAGTGACCGTGGTTTTCAAGGACGGAACAGAAATAACAGTTGAATAAATATAGCAATATTGCACTCAGGCTTAGTGGTCTGAGTGCTTTTTCTGTTTGCAGAACTGTAACCTTTGTGTCATTGAATTTTTTGATAAAATGTGGTACAATAAATTATCTTATTAGTGAAATAACTGTAAGTTGGAGAGGTGGCAGTAATGCTAAAAAATAATATAGAAGTAGATGTAAAAGTTAAATGTATCGAATCGGGGATTACACAAGCACAGCTTGCAGAGAATATCGAAACTACAAGTTCCTATGTCAATCGTGTCATCAAGAAAAAGGAAGGTGTCATCAATAAAACCTTTGTGAAAATGATGGAAGAACTCGGTTATGATATTGAACTTACTTATGTAAAAAGGACGGAGGAATAGAGATGGCAAAACTAACAGCAGAGGTTGTAGCGGATTATATCAAACAAGGTGGTACAGCATTACTTGATGTTGCTAGAGATGTTTATGCTGATGGTGCCAATCGTGCGTTTGAGGATGCTATAGAAATCGGTATAGGAAATACAGTGTCTGCGTTGTATGAGGCAAATGTATCAGATGATAAAATAGCTCATTTGTTGAACAAGTATTGGGGTATTCCTATGAATGAAGCAGAAGATAGACTATTGTATGAAAAAAGTGACAGTGTTATTAGGGCTTTAAGACATTATTTGAAAATGCAAGGATACTCTCAAAGTGATATACAGCATTTTATGATTACAAGTAGATCAATCATAAAAATTCGACATGACAGGGAACTTTGGAAAATGAAAGATAATCCTGAAAAACTCTTTAAGGCCGTACAAAAGGATTGATTAGATGAAACGGATAACCAATAAGGAATATGAAGAATTCCAAAAATATAAGGAAGATAAGCTATATGGCAGAGTGCTTACCTCTGATGGTTTGCGATTAATTTGTGCAGCAGAAAATTATGAACCAGAGGATATCGGTAAGCGTATGCTTCAGGCACTTGCTAAGATAGGCAGATAATAATACAAATCGTGATTTATAAAGGAGAATATTGATGAAACTATTTTTATGTTCGCACTTTTCAAGTGT
>ERZ859894.100-NODE-100-length-62467-cov-20.144251_pt1 | contig 62467 bp, 96 predicted proteins | sample MGYA00510117_ERZ859894 | MGnify/ENA primary metagenome ERZ859894 (study PRJEB30046, sample SAMN00715164) | human gut metagenome | study: EMG produced TPA metagenomics assembly of the A metagenome-wide association study of gut microbiota in type 2... | reverse complement strand
ATGCATAGGGGGGGTCAAAATCGCGGACCCCCTCCCCCATCTCAAAATGAAGGAGAGCAGTCCATTTAAAATGGTTTTGCTCGCGACAAATTGTTTGTGCATTTGTTTTCATTCTTCTTTCACAAACTTTCGATAGATTCCAAAAGGATCGAGCCTAATGATCTCATCAATCGCTCTTTCAATCTCAATTGCATTCTCATTCTCAGAGAACTGATCGGTGGTCTTAGCTATACGAGCTAGGTACTGGCAGGAGTTGTATCCATGATCAGTATCATAACGCCACCAATCATTGAATTGATCAATTGGATCGAATGGATTATCAAATGTTGTCAAAGCAATTGTTCGACTCATTAGCTTTCACCACCATTCAAATACTTCGAAACTGTCGAAGTTGAAATTCCAAGAGCTTCTGCAATCTGAGCATTTGTTGCACCTCTTGCAGACATCTGCTGAATTCGAGATACTTTCGCAGTAGGAAGCGTTACTGTCACCTTTGGCATTGCTAATTGACGAACTTTGTCTGTGTCAGAGAATCTAAGAATCTGATTGAGCTTAGAGTCACTAACTGCACCAGACTGAATAGCTTTCCACTCTTTATCAGTAATCTCGATACGCACATTCTTACTGGAAGCACCCACACGAGCACGGGCATCATTGATAGCAAGTTGCTTTATTTTATCAAGCTCTTTCTTGTTGTCCTTATCGTTGAGTTCAGGATAGGCCTCTTTCTTAGCATTGATAATAGAATTCGCAATAGCCTGCGCACGGCGCTCTTTGGGGATATTTAATTGGGCTTTGGACAACTTTGCATTAAGGGAGTTAACCTCCTCTGCATATGTCTTAGCGGCAGATGGATCATACGTGAGCCGAGGGGTGTTCACCATAGTTTTGCGGGCCTGATTAGCAAGGGCTTTCATCTGGTTGGCATACTCGGCATATGCTTCCTCCTTGGGGTGGCCAGAAGACAGCTTATGAACATCATCTGTGTTCAAAATTAAACTAACATCAGAACCGGCTTTCACAGGGTTGCCGTTCTTATCTCTACGATAATCCCCAGTCTCCTTATCCCAGATCAGCCGGCCAGACTCCTTATAGGACACCTTACCAGTCTCAGGGTCAATGATACCAGATCCCTTACGTTCAGGAACGGATACGGTCTGTTTATGCCGAGAGATGACTGTAGATGCACCACCAGTATGGAGATTACCATCAAGGTCTGTCCAGACTTGCCACTTCTGTTTCAGCGCAGCAATGTCATTGTCTTTGGCAGATTGGCGATAATCATAGTTATGCTTGACAGCATCAATAACGACCATACTATGCTTTACTGCTTTAGCAACATCTTCTTCTGGCGCACCACGCAGAGTCATATCAGTAATGAGGTTAGAGACGACGCCCATTTGCTGTTGCTGATACTTCTTGCTCATAGGCTTAACAGATGAGCCTTCTGGAATGGTATAGATATTCGGATCAAAGTCTTCAAGTTCCTTCAAATACTTACGATGCTGAATATTAATGCCATTCTTCCCAGTAGGAATTGCAACGACAGTATCGCCATCGAAATCCGCACCAGATAACTGCTTAGCTGTCTTAGGATTGATGCCAATCGCATCTGTTACAGAAGGACCAAGAAGTTTCTTTCCTTGAGGATCATTGTTATTAACGGTGAGAACAGGAATTTCAAATGTACCAGCATGAGGGAACCGAACCAAAGCCAGCTTCTCACCATTCTCATAGTTGGGTGCATAAACCTCAGTCTCTTTAATTTTGGGAAGAGGTAAAATAACTTGCGTTGTTTGCCTAGGTAAAGCAGCAGCTTTCATATGGATTGCTGCACCATCACAAGAGTCAGCAAAGTCATCCAGAAGCTTACGCTTGATGGTTGGATTGGTGAGAGCATTGATCTCATCAAACTCATCTTTATGACTCTGGTATGTTTCATTCAACTGGCGATTGATAAGTTCGAGCGGCTGCTTAGAAAGAAACTGGGAAGACAAGCTTTTTGCCTGTTTCTCATAATCACCTTCTTCTTTCAGTTTGTTAACAGCAGATAGATGCTCTTTTCCATCTTCGCCAATGTAATGAGACTGACCGCCAGCTTTAATTAATGCACCAAATGGATTATCAGGGTCATCCTTGATGGGTTTTAAGACTTTCTCCATAGGAGTTCCAGACTGTTTGTTGGTATTAAAGAGAATATCTTTACCCTCAGGAATGTCATCAGAATACATAGCCATACCCTTCAAATAATGAGAGTTATCAACCATGATTCGGACTTGTGCATAATGGCTATTTCCGAGATTCAAATCAGCAACGCCAGGACGAAGCAAAATCACACCATCCATATCTTCGCCGCCTTCATCGCCATATTTAATGGCAACTCTAGAGGAATCAATGCTTGCAGGACGCTCACGCTTATCCCAACGAACACCGCCATCAGTAGAATGATAGTCTGCTACAGAATCGATCTCGCCAATATGGTTATATGCATATTTTTGATCGATATCAGGCTGAGCAAGAACCTCAACAGTAGTGCGGAGTTTATTGTTAGTTGCTTGTGCAACGCCTACACCAAACCGTTGATAACCTTCGGCCTCAAGCATCCTGATTGCAGTGTCGAGAGTATCTCTACTAACGCCAAGCTCGGATTCAACCTGAAGACCAACATCAAGCATCTTCTTGTTCTTGAGTTCTTCTTTCAGAATCTCAGCAGTTTTGGTAGGAGCTTCGGTTCTCTTACGAGAATCTTCATTCAGCCAGCTACGAACAGAGCTTTCATTTACGCCCATATCTCGAGCGATCTCGCTCACACTTTTGCCATGGTCCATCATAGACTGAACAGTGGCAACGCGATCCATTTTACGCTCATTGTTTGCGATACGGATTAGCAATCGAAGCTCCTTGACGGAGTCGATCATCATAGCATCACAAACCTCTTTTTCATTCATGCCCGACTTCTTAAGTTCATTTACTCGAGAAATCCAGTCGCCACTACGCTGATAAGGATTATCTCCAGATCCCCAAGGGTAACGGCCGGAACGGCGCTTGATGCCATAATGCATTAGTTCATTTTGATCCGCAGCGCATCCATAATAGCTATAGATTTCATCTGCAAGCCCCATGCGCTCATCCCTCCTCTAACTGAATTTTGCAAAGTTCTGTGTCAAACTGAATGATCTTTTCACAAATCCCAATAATATCAGTAGGATCCGGATTGCAGCAGATTGCCTGATCATTTTGATAGATTCTAAGTTCAGAGCCATCCAATGAAGTTGGTTTTATTTTGTACTCCAAACAGAACAACGCTTCATAGATCATCAACTGGTCCATACTAGCAGGAGTTTCTCCGGTTTTGAGGTCATGAATACGAAGAAAGTTCTTTCTAAACATGATCGCATCAGCATGCCCAAAACAATTTGGAGAATAAAATAAAAGCACTTCGGGATCCATGCAGTACCCAATTGAATCGTTTACATACATGTTCAGCGTCTTAGCACTTTTCGGTAGTTTCTGTCTAAGCCTGATACATGAAGCTGCAAACTCATGCAATTCGGTACCGCGTTGTTTAGCTTGGGAATTGTAATAGCGTGTCTTGAGCGTATCTGTGTCATATCTGAGCCACGTGTGCTGGCTGGGACTTAAAAATGCATGCTTATCTTCGAACTTTAAATGCTCGTTCCATTTCATCGAGGACTGCCTCCTTGTTCTCGGGATAGATGAAACTGCCGTAGCTCATCTTCTTTGTAAGTTCCACATAGAAATCTTGATTAGGTTGATGTACCTCATTTTGACTTCGTTTGCATTCAAGAACTGCCCAGAACTTTTTCCAAAAGATGGTAAGGTCTGGAAAGCCTTGCAAATAGTTCGCATCATTCTTCAAGATGATACAACCAGGGAACCTCTGCCTAAGTTCCTTGATTAGATCTGCTTGGAACTTGTTCTCCTTTCTCGCCATTTTGATTCACCTCGCAAAAAGATAAGAAGAGGATTTGCCATAAAGTCGCTCTTTACTTCTTTCCTCTCCATAAAAGACCATGATTTTTTCGCGAACCATTTTAAAGAAAGAAAAATGGAAAGAGAAAGCAATCAGATTCGAACTGATTATCTTTTGAAGTTATCAAATGTTTTACCAAATAAACTATACTTTCTCTCCATAAAAGACCATGATTTTTTCGCGAATTTTGAAAATGCTCAAATTCAATACATATTCATAAAAATCAACATCATAAGAAATGCCATTATAAACAAACATGAATAACTATACATTCGCCGGTTTGTTTCACCATATTGGTCAGACCCAAACAACGCAACTGCCGCACCAAAGAAATAAATTGCAGCAAGAATTCCAACCCACATCATAATTCATTCCTTTCTTGCCAAGCCAGCCTCCAACAGCTGTATCTGTATTTTGACCTTATCGAGTTCTGTCGTCAGCTTTTCTTAAAATATCACGATGCCAACAAGTAGTGCAATTACAAACCCAACAGTGAATGCCAAAATAGCGATTTCTGTATGATCTTTAAAAAATTCATCCATAGTCGCACAGACAATAACGCCAAGAACCCAAGCAAGAATCACAACCCCAATAGTAGCCAAGCATTTAATCATTCTTGTCCTCCGAACCATCCTTCAAATAGATCCATTCTGTTTTTTCAGTAATCCTATCAAGATTCTTAGATTTTGAAATCAGCAATCTGGAGATGGCATCCGTAATCTCACCTACAATTGCCAACACAAAAAATGTAATCACATAAGGCATTCCAGAAGGATCTTTTGCGACAATACAACTAATCAAGAATAAAAGCGCAACAACACAGTTAATAAAGCACATTTTGACCTCCAAAATCGTATATTTTTACCCTAAATTTTTTATCATCATTTTCGACCTATTTTCCACTCAAAAACACACTTTGGGCCAAAAGGCCAAAAATATTCGTAAGTTTTTTATTATTATTGTTCAATTTCTGAGATAAATTAAATTGAAAAATAGATTTTTGGCCCAAAAAACCCTGAAACCCTTGTGCCGCAACGGTTTGAGCATGGGCCAGAAATATTTTGTGGGCCAGTTTTTTGGCCCATAAGACCACTTTTTAGGCCAATTTTTGCGAAATTTACGAGCCGTGTTATTTTCGCGAATGAATTTTGGGACAAATTTTTGGCCCATTTAAGATTTTTGTCCCATAAAGTGTCCCATAAATTTGAGCATTTTCAAGCACCCAGAAAAGCTTCAAAAGTCCTCAAAAATATCAAGGTTTTCCGAGAATAATCCAGCACACCAAAAAGCCCCAAAATATGATCAAAAGTGAACAAATTATGGCCAAAAATTTCTTGATCGTTTTACTCATAAAACTGACCTCCAAATGACCAAAATTTCGTCATCATACCACTCTTTCGTACCCTTCGAATCCATCGTCAAAAGATACGGAGCATCCTCTAAATCGTCCCCAAAAACGTCATGATCATACTCATAAACCATGCCGTTTGAACCACGAAAAGCGACCCATTTTGATCCCTCCGGATCCTCAATTAAAAGCTCACCAGGCATGTAATACGTTCTTCCATCGACCCAGGCAACCCCCTCATCAAGCTCAAAATTGCATGCTTTTGCATGAATACTTCCCAATCCAGAGAGCCCCAAAAGACTAATTCCGACCAGAAAAAGAGCCGCTAAAACCCAAGAAATTACTCTTGAAACCGTCTTTTTTGTCCGTTTTTTCATCGTTTTTACCTCTAAAAATGGCCATTTTGACCATGAGTTTCCTAATTTTAAGTATTTTGAAAGGGAAGAGAGCCCGTTTTTGAGCTCTCAATCCCTACATTCCCTACATTTTAACCGTTTTCCTTCCGACAAATGATCAGTCCGGTAATATTCTTCGTATTTTCAGGATCGCCAAGCAATTTAACTGCCTCATTAAAGCTATTAATCTTGTCATTGAAGCGATCTTCATTGACAAATCGGTCAAAAGTATACTGGCCAACGCCTTTCCATTCAAGCTCGCGTGTGAATTGACCAAAGTCAATTTCTTTCGCAAAACTTCGAATTGCCTGATGTTTGCCTACTTTGCAACCACTGATTCTTCCCCAAAGATACATCCCAACGCCATAGACGAATACACTTCCGCCGACAGCAATCGCAGCCTTGTTCTCCTTCACGAATTCAATGCCTTTTTCCTTCATTTCTTTGATCTTCATAAGAAAACCTCCTTAAAAATTGTGGGTTTATCCCATAATGTACCATGATTTTCTCACGAATCAGGCAGGACTAAGCGCCTGACCGATATCAACTCGGGTAGCACCACTAAAAAGATCTACAATTTTGATTGTTTCTTTCGTAATGCTCGTAAAGAATTCGAGCATCTCATCCATAGTACTCATGGACTTGATTGCCTTCAAGAAAAGACTCGGCGAGAGAATCTTATCCTCATCTTTGATTGTTGCGTATAAATGCGTGAATGCTTCCCAAAGAGGACCGCATCCGTCTGTTTCGATATAGTGATTATACTGAAAATCTTCAGACTTTAGCCGATAAATAAAGATATACATATCAAAACGCTCTCCATTTCACGTTTTAAGACCTCTGGGAGGCACCTTGACTATCAGGATCCGGAGAAGCCTGCTCAAAATCAATTTTTTGAACATTATCAAACATATCCAGAAGGATTTGGTCGTCACCATATACAAGATACATGAGCTGAATTGCCTCATTGAGCGGCAAATTCGAGAGAGCTTTCTTAAAAAGTTTTAAGGTATCAAGATCGCTCTCACCTAGTTTCTGATCATCTTTATATTTGATATAGTCGCATAAAGCATCTTTCCAGTTATCTTTATGAGAAAGTACAATACTTAGATTGTCATTTCTGTTTCTTTCTGCAGTTTTCTTTCTGTAAATGAACATGTACATATTAAAATACCCTCCATTTCGCATTTTAAGGTCCCTAGGAGGCATTTCAACCCCCTGGAGGTATCCCTATATTAGTCATATATAGGACTGCCATTCTGATCGCGATAGACTCTATAACAGGCTTTAGTATCTGTCATTAGCGCCTTGGCAAATTTCGGATCAGAAGTTCCAGAACCAACGCCACACTTTTCATTTCCATCACTCGTCTTCATATGATCCCATGGATTGAAGCTCTGAAGCACATTCATAGAATCCGGAATCGCCTGCTCAGCTACATTGGCACTCTCTCCCTTAATTCCCTCGCAAGCAATCTTATGATGTTCCTGTTGAGCTTCCCAGGCCCCACACATGCAATTCCAAATGAATGCACGATCATGAGGCTCATCGGTCATCCGCCTACACCACTTCATGAAATGCCGCATCGCGGAATCGAAGTAAATCTTGGGATCCATACCCTTTCGCCAATTGTTTTCAGAGTACTTTCGAGCGCCATCCTCATAATGCTTTGCTACTTCAAGCATGGCATTGGCCCATTCATCATTCAAAAGTGTGGTGACTGCCCCCTTATCATCGAAGCTGAACGACTGATGATTGAAACCATGTTGACCATTCATGGGATCAGGCACAACCTGCTGGAACATGATGAAGGTTGCCGCCATTTTGACAAATGTATTCTCAATTTCCTGAAGCCGATTAATAGGATTCTGGTGATTTCCGCATATAGCTTCTGCATCATTGAGTTCTTTATCCATCCATTCAGCATATTCCACGATCGGGCCAATGCATCGGTAAGCACTAACTGCTTGATACTTACCATTTATAACTTCATAGCCGTAATGTCTGATATAAAAGAGATCACCCATTGCCTCATGGACACTCAGAGCAACTCCCCAAGGGACAAGATCCATCCGTCCCTTCCCTTCCTGCATATCTCGCACAGCACCGGTCTCAAACTCTCTGCGATTGCCACTATCTTTCAATTCTGCCATTTTTATTAGCCTCCCATGGATTGTATTTATTTTGAGCAACCAAAGTAGCGTGAATTTCATCAATAAATTCAAAGTCTCTTGGCTTAGCGTAAATTATCTGATTTGAAAGCTCAATGATTGCTACTGTCTCTTCGTTATGGATTCCCCAACAATGAAAGTAGCCAACCTCATTTGCTAGAATGGTCTTCATCTTGATTAATCTGAGATTTTCCATAGAATTCTCCAATAGGTTTCTGATCCTTCAATAGTTTTCCTATTCTTGCTTGCAAACAAGTTGTGCAACAGCGTTTCTTAATTGTTGGATCATCATAGTGAATCACTTTACCAGTAGAAGTTACAATATCGCCAATGACGCCTTCCATCCAGACGTCAGCTTGAACTGGAACAATAGTGCTGCAATCAATGCATCTAAAGAAATGAGTTTGCATTTATTTTTCCTTTCCCATAGTGCCATTTGATTCTCCTTCACAATTATGATTTCCGAAACACAAGTTAATCGCCTCAATTGTGCGATTAGTGATTGCAGAATGCTCAACCGGGATGAATCGTCTGCAAACAAGCTCGACAGAGAAGTTTCCATTGCCATTTTCAACGATCTCATCAAGTTTATCTTGCGTATTACGAAATGCATTTTCAAGTTTGCAAATATCTTGGCATCTGCATCGGTCACATTTATAGATTTTATCCATTTTGCCCTATCCTTTCCGTCTAGGTTTTTTATAGTATTCCACCAAATCTATTGCCTTTTTAACAGCCCAAGGAGTCTCTAAAGACAAATTATAGCCAGTGGAATGATCGAAATCTTTGAATTCCTTTGCTAGAAATGCATTTTGAGCAATATAGGGGTATTCTTGAGTAAGTCTTTCGAGCTCTAAAGCCCATTCGGCCCATTTTTCGTCACTGATAAGATTTTCGTCTAGCCGATAATAGATAATTGAGTGTACCAAAAGCTTCTTTCGAAGATATTCAATACGCTCTTTGATCCATTCAACATCTGCTGGAGCGAGATTTTGCGTTCGTGCTCGTTTTTGCACTTTTTGCCTCCTTAAATTCCGTCGGTACTCGACTGTGGAGATTCACCGGGTGTTGTAGACAATCATGGCAGGGGTCTTCACCGTCGTCTACCTTGTAGAACTTGCATTTCGGGCAAAATTCATCAAATCGGACGAACTTTTCAGGATACTCCATATTTGCATACCTCCAAGTTATTAATCCCGCATGATTGCCAGTTGCCATTTTTGCAAATGACATGATAACCTTTCGACAAATCTCGATCACCGAATGCAGCCCACACCAGATCTTTGAGTCGAATCTGTTTTCTTCTACGTACGTAATAGTTTCTCTGGTCTGCAACAGAGACACAGGAAATATGTTCATTTTTGTGAATGCTTTCAAATGGATGGACCAATGTGGGAAGACCGCTATAGTCTACAATGTAAAGATCCCCGGTAGAAACCAGACGATAACGAGCGCCTCTCCAAAGAAATTCTACAGTTCGATAAGACGCATAATTATGAAATGAAATATCGTGTGCTTCTGCAAAGAATCGGTCAATGCTTGCAGTTGACTTTTTAATAGTCCCCATTTTGATCCCTCCCACATTTTTCATTTTGTATTTGATTGTGGATAAAACGAGCCAAGAATGCACAGCGTTTTTTATCCTCACATTCGATGAAAACATTGGGATTATCCGGCATTTTGACAGCAACAGGAGTAATGTTCCTGCAATTCTGGCAATATGACGCCAAATTTAGTTCAATTGCCATGAATCTCACCGCCCATTGCGTTACTAATGGACTTTTTACCATCCAAAATAGCCATGAGAAGATCCAGGTCTTCCTGTGCAAATGCAGTTGTGAGAGTAGACTCAATGGAGCCATCAGTGTAGCAAACATTCTTAACAATCGCAGCAGCGCGAATACCATCCGGATTGGTGCGAACTGTTATCGTGTAAACAATTTTTTCTTCCATTTTGATTTAATCTCCTTATAGATCTTTAAAATTTTCAATCCAATACTTCATGTCGTCTGCATTGGCGAATCCTGCTAGTCGGACTGCTTCTTCAATTTTTAGGTCAACCTGTATCATCATATGATCTGCGATAATTTTAGGAATAACCTGACGTTCCACCATAACTCGAATGACATCGATCTGCTGATTAAGCTCTTGAAGAATTGCATATGCTTCAATAGCATCTCGCAGGCCAATTGGTTTTCGGATAACAACCCTTTTAATGTTACTGTAATCAGCCATTTTCAAGCTCCTTAAAACATTCCTGAATTATTTCATTGATGACATTGCGAAAATTAAGATCAATCTCAGAATCACTAAGCTTTCTATATTTTCTTAAAATAACATCGGGCGATCCGCATTTTCCAATGCGTATTTCAAGAATCTTCTTAACAGGGTTAAATGCTTGATAACACCAGTAATCTTTCTGATTAAAATTGGACAAGTTCATTTTCAAGCTCCTTTATGCATTTTTCTGCCATAATTTGTGCAAGAAATCTGTATCCGATATGCGGTTCATAGTCATCGACCAATATTGTCAATGATGCCCATTTTGATGGATCGTCTACATAGGTTACACCAACTCTAAGTGTATTTGTGTTATGATCAAAAATCTGCATAATAGCAAACCTTGGATCATTTAAAAGATCAATCTCGCCCATTTTGAACCGCCTTTACTGCTATTGCACATGCCCAATACGGACAATTAACGCAGTCTTTGTAAATGTATGGTTCATTTCCAATATTCTGAATCTTTCCATTACACACACCATATATTGCTAAACTTTTCTTTGCCATTTTATCATAGCAATCTGCGTAATAAAAGACTGGTTTTGTCTCCATAAGCCCTAGTTCTCCTTATTATCGAATTTCAGTTGCATTTTCCGCATATAAGCACCCTCATTGAATTTCTTTTTACTGTCTAATGCGCGGGATATAGCTGCGTCAATTCCGGATCGAGATTTAAGATGGAAGTAGTACAAGTCCACGAACCGTGTGTTAAGTCGATCGATGCGTCCGCAAGCCTGCTGAAGTTGCTTATAGCTATATGTCTGGGAGAAAAAGACAATGGTATCGGTTGTGATGCAGTTCCAGCCCTCGGCTCCGGCATTATACTGTACCAAGTAAACCCATTCCGGTCCATCTGGCACTTTTGTATGAGCATGTCCATTCCATTCTCCTATCTCGCATCCATCAATTTTGTCAAACAATCCTAAAAGAATCTCGCGTTCGTAATTATAGTTATAGAATATAATGAGCTTTGGATGGTCTTCGAAGATCTCCATGAGCTTTACTTGCCGATCGGTGTCCTCGTTGACAATTCGTCGCATTCCATAACATAATTCCGCCGCGTTTTTGACGGGCTCGTTCGTCCAAATATTAAAGCGTTCCTTAATATAGGTTCTGTACTCAAGATGATTATAATCACAATAAACCGACTCGTGATGCTGGATGGTTCGTCGATTGAAATCCATGTCAATAAGGACGGAATCTCGAAGTCGTTCGAGACGTTTTGTATTCACATACTTATCGATTTTGGGAAATTTTGCAAACCGACTCCAGATAATATGCTGATTACAGAAATCTGTTTTATTTTTATAAAATCCGTTTGCTATGAACACGGGCATGTAGTCCATCCAGATGTCGCCTGGCGTCGCTGAAAGGATAATCCATTGATTTTGTCGAGTGATTTTCAGGAATGATTTAACCCAAGCTCCATATCCGGTAACACGGTCTTCGTCAAATATGAAGAAAGCTCCTGAAATGTCAACGTATTTGGAGATGTTATTCCAGGAATCGATTTTGACTGTATGAGAATAGATAGATATATCGGGATTTGTTGTGATAAGGTAAGGTGCCATGTCTCCGAGCCATTCCTGCCGATCTCTTTTTGCCGCCGTAGTGATAATATATAAGTCCATAGGATTTTTCCGCATTTTCGAATCCCTACGACGCAAATCGCCGCCATTAAGCCGGAAGTAGTACCCAAGTGCAGTTCGGGATTTACCGCTTCCAGTTCCACCATTAAGGATGGCGCCAGTGTGTAATTTTCCAACAGCTTCGAACTGAAAATCATATAATAGCGGAGAGACTGTCTGTAGAAATCTAGGATCTTCATCTCTTGCCATTCGTCCATTTTAACCTCCATTATTTAAAACAATATACTGTCTCAAAAGTTCTGATTCGGTTTCTGTAATGATGCCATCTTTGTTAGCTTCAATGCGCTGCCTTATTAGGCTAAGATTCGGATATAATTCATTTAGAATCTTTCGAATATCGGAAGTCTTTTTGGTTATTTCCAGGCAATCTGCATAAGCAATAAAGAAGTTTTGAGCATTCATAGTTATCCTCCTAAAAAGAGAAAGAGCCCGATCATTTTGACCGAGCTCTAACTCTTCATTTCCAAATGAGATTGATCGCCATTAAGAATAACAATGTCATTCCTGTCAGCACCACCAATGCTGAATTATCGTCCATTTTCATCTCGTATCGAATCATCTCCTTCCATAAAGGAAGAAGAATTTCTCGCGGAATCAAGATTATCTTATTTTATCGCGGATATAAATCTGGACGAATTAAGGGATCCATAGGAGATTTAAAGGCACCTGTCGCATCCTTTAATGCATTATCAAAAAGCTCTTCCAATTTGGTTTTTTGGCGAAACGGCTGATGCAATTCATCCTCATAAACAATTTTTTTGGACTCAATAAGCCGATTGATAGCGTTCGCTCCGCCATACATTTTCTTAGCAACTGCCGCAACAAAACCAGCATATTCGCTATATTCATCATCTTCTGCGCATTTTACAACCGTTTCTGTGCCGTCAGCCCAATAAACGATCGTTTCTGGGTCATGATAGATGATCTTTTCTGGTGCGAAACGGAACTGACGATGAAGTGCTACAGTGAATTCGCTATCTTTCTGCATGTAGTCATGCACATCTCTGCAAGCTTTTTCCATTTTATTCACTTCTTCCTTTCAAAAGCTTTTTTCTTTCTGTCGATCCACTCGTCTTGGGTAATTAATGACCAGCGACCATTTTCCTCTTTATAGTAAAGATTGATTGGCCGCATTTCTCCGGTAGGAAGTTTTACAGAAACTATGTTCATGGTATCGAAATAGCCATTTTTAGTATCTGTCAGAAATTCGGTGACATATACTACATACGGCTCCTTTTTAGGTGTATAGGGAAACTCAATTGGGAACATTCCATCAATAACCTTAGTAACAAAGTTATTGCAAAAAGGAACTGCATATGGCCTTATTGTATTCTTGCAAATAACTCGATTATTGTCAGAGAACCTAATAACACCAGTTTTCGTATTCACAATTTTAAATAAACTTGACATACGTTTATGTTGATAAGTTGCTTCATTTCCATCTATATGTGCGCGATTCCACATGATTTGGGTATCTTCAATCGGTGTTAAGGGAATTCTATGGAGTAATTTTTCTAAAATTTCAGATGTAATAGAGAAACTCATTCCGCTATGATCATCATCAATTAGACTCTTGTAAGCTTTCAATGCAGAATCATAGCATGCTGTCATGTACATGACATCGTCTTTATCGTTTCCTTTCATTTTTGCACCAGCTAATTGAACTTCCTGCCGTGCCCAATCGTACATACTCATTTTGATTCACCTCATTTTTAAAATATAAAAGAGGAGGCCTTGATTTTACTCAAAACCTCCAATTTTGCTTAGAAACTAAAATGTTCCGTATACCAGTTTCCGCAACCATCAGAGTAGTAAAGGAAACGCCAGCCACCAAGGTTTTTCTCCACGATGCCATAGTATGGATCAGTGGGGATTTCTTCTTCCTTAATAAGATTCATGTGGTAATCAAACACCATTGCTCGCTTGATAGAGTCATATTCCTGACTCGTCACAAGTTGATGCGGACGCCAAATTGGCCACATTCCTAATTTAGGAAACCCCGTTGTTCGTGCTACTGCATCAAGAATCATCTCGCCAGTAAAGGTTGTTCCATTCACAATGATAGTAGTGTCCATAGCTACTCTCCTTTCATGTTTCCATAAAGGAAGGCGATTTATTCGCGAAGCCGCTATTTATGTATCGAAGGGCGGCTAGTCCTCCGTTGATATGGTGGGTCGGGATCGAACCGACAACTACACCGTCGTGCTGCTCTAACCAATTACGCTACCACCACGTTGGTGGCCCATCGGGGATTTGAACCCAGGACCGATCGGTTATGAGCCGACTGCTCTAACCAGCTGAGCTAATGGGCCATTTAAATGGGCTGCGTTTATGACATTTGACCTTAAGAGATGGTTGCTACAAAAATATTGAGATTGCCTGAATCCCTTTCAATTCAAAAATATGATTTGAAATATTTTTACCATCTATAAGGCACCCAAAATATTAGTTACATATCGGCGTACTTCGCAGCAAACCGACTTTTCTGAATGGTAATGTAGAGTTCCTGCAGATAAGCCTTTACACGAGTTTCTCCACTGTCATCCCACATGCGAGGACGCACCACAACGTCAGCAGTGACAATATCCGCGCCGTCGAGAATATCGAGATCCTCTTCATCCATCCGAGTCTTATGGCCATCGCAGATCATATAGATCTCGGGCTTCTTCCAGAAGTTGAAATTGATTGAAACATCCAGGAAGTGAGTAGGCTCGTCACCCTCATTGCGAGGACGCAGTAGACGAACATTCCAGCCGTCCTCGACCAGCTTGGTCGCCATATCGGGGTCATCGATCTTGACGGAGAAGGAACGGATACCGCCCTGCTTGTTGTAGCGAGTCTCACGACCGGAGAAGTTCTTGAAGATGATGTCGGCATTCTCGAAATAGATGTTCTCAACGATATTCTGCATAATAGTAGCTCCTTTAAAATATAGTTTATTTTGATCGCAGTTAGCGTACTGCAAAGAGTTTATCGGCATAGTCATCCTCATAAGGTTCACCAGCCGTTTGCCAGGGGTGCATTTCAGGCTTTGGTTGTGGAATATAAGGGTCATTAGAAATGAACCATTCTGCATCGCCATACTTCGAGATTTCCTCGATCGCTTCGTCAACCTGAGAAGTATAGAATCTCATGTCAACGTGCTTCTCGAGCTCAGTCCCTCGAATAGACTCAGACTCTAGCCAGCGATAGCCATCAGCTCCTCCAGCAGAATCATACTTAATATTGCCAAATCGATCGGTATTTTGACGAAGAAGAATGCCTCCACCAGTACCAGGTTCAACAGGAGTGAATTGACCAATCCGTCCAACGAACTGCAAGCTATGACCAGTAGAAATAAGATCATCCAGTTCCTTTACTCGATTCAGAGCATTTGCATCGGTAAATTCACCAGTGTCTTTATTTCTGAACTTGTCAATGAGCTTTTTGCGTTCTTTTTCATGCTCACTGACATCCACCATAGACTCATTAAAGTCCAAGAAGAGTGCCGAGTTAGATACTTGGAACGTCTCGCAGAAATCATTAAACGTGATCTCCTTATGGGAAAATAGAGTCTTGAAAACATAAGGAACTGCAAACTGGGGACCAGTTGCCGTCCACCAAATAGGTTCACCAGTCTTCTTATCTTTTTCGGGCTCCTTGAATTTGGCAATATAAACAGCGTTGTTTACAAGACAGAACTTCTCAAACTCAGCTTCCGTCTCGAACTTGTAGCCATATTCCATACCAAACTTGATAACAAAGTCGCGGATCTTCTGATCAGCGTCGGGGATTTTGATCGAGTCAGTCTTGATATGCGCAACTGTATAACCAAGATTCTCAACTTCCTGCTTCAGAAGCGTCATGAACAGAGCGCCACGCTTGGCGACGATGTTATCGATGTTTCGAGGATCCCTAAAGATATTAGCGAATTTTGCACTCGTCAGACCATAAATGCTATTAATGACAATCTTCAGTGCTTGTGCTAGATCGTCGGCCAACTCCTCAGTGAGATAAGGCACGAGCGCGCCTTCCAAATAGGTGGATGCAAGTTCAAAGTCGTGGTGCTTGATGGCAACACGCGCATCGACGATTTCCTCGAATCGTTTGGTGAACTCGGGGCCGAATAGGCACTCAAATATTGCGCTGTGGGGGTGCATGGACGCGACGTCTCCATCCCAGAGATCTCCGTACATACCCGGATTGCCATAGACTTTTCCTCCTTCGCCGATCTCGACACCTAAATAGGTAGATATACCACGTTTGAATTCATATCCTTTGAAGAAAGGCAAGATTGAATATCCATCCGGATATATCTTAGATGGGTCAAAGTCTTCATAAAGCGGGAGACCTTCGTCATCAAATACTCGGAAATGATAGTTAGGCCCAAATGCCTCACGATACTCAGGGTATTTCGACGGCGGAACTGGTTCAGCAAGGTTTCGATAGTTGAAGTGAGACTGAGGCGTTTTGTTTTTACCGAATATAATACGTCCGGACAAAGTGTTTGTTGTATCGTTGACAGTCGCACGCATCCCATGAAGCTTTTTAACAAGCTCCACCTGAATTTGACGTGCTGCAAAATCACCTTTATTCTTGTTAAATACCGCTTCTGTTGCCAAGACATCGTTGTCGCAATACTCGGCGACCTTCTCCCAGAGTTCCTCAGGAACCGGCTGATCCCAAGGTAGACTCATCTCTTGATGATGAATACCAAGTTCAATCTCCCATTTCTTCAAGCTCTGCTTTTTTACACAGAAGTCATAAACATCTGTATAAGATATATCATAAGCAGAACCAAACATAGCATTTGAACGCTTATTGGATATGATCGCTTGGCTGAGTTCAAAGATCTGCTCATTCGTATAACCAAGCATTCTCGCATAGAGAATATGATTATCGTAACGACGGCAATTGAACCCAACCAGTTTCATGTTCATAAGTGCCTTGACTTCAAGAGGAGAGGGGTTAATCATCCGAGTGATTGTCTTACCTTCGCCGGCTTGCTTCCAGTTAATCAAGAGCAGATTAGGATAGACCTCACAGTCGAAGAATACGAGCGGATCAGAATCATCTGTACTCTCGTTTTCCATCTCAACAGGCTCTGCAGACTTGAAATGCATCTTGTTGACCAGTTTGATACAGTATTTTGACTGATTCGTACTGGAAGCCGCAAGACCTAAGACTGCATTGCTGAGGTCTGAGACATCGTACTTCATGCCCGACTCGTAAGCATCTTCCAGGATCTTGTAGATAAAGTCCACACTGGATCTCGTATCTGCATGAATCTCTTTATTGATGTTACGCATCACCATGATTCGAAGTCCCTTTTCTGTCTTGATTTTATCAAGATTTACCACGGTCTTTTCTCCTTTCAACGGTAGTCCACTACTAATTGTAGCAATCGGCAGATCATTGCATTTTGTTAGCATACGCCGAAGTGAGGAACCACCATTGAATACTTTCACCTCGATGTATTCATCATACACTCGGCTCAAACGCGTGGGGTCGCCAGAATATAAATAGTGAAGGTGAATGCCTTGACCAGACTTGCTGAGCTCTGCATACGTAGGAGGCCACTTACTCGCGGCTTCGAAGTTCTTCTTGAAGTTTTTTTCTCCATTTTCTTTGAGATCGAAGTCAATCACAATGTGGTTTACGGGAACTTTTACATAATGTAGTTTCTTCGGATCCAGATCATGGAGTTGCGTTTTGACTTGTTTCCAAGCAAGCGCTGGCGTCTCATTGGTTGTTGCATACTGGGCAGGACAAGAAGCACAATCCTCATCAAATATAGAATGTTCATGGTCAGAGAATGCAAGCCATTTTGACGGTTCTTTTTTCTCTTCTTGCACCGTCTCAACAGAGCCTTCCTCACCATTGAGCATACCCACTTTGATGTTTTTGAGATATTGCCGGACACGAGTACCGTCTTCCAGATAGTAGCGTTCGTAATACTCGTGGAAATATAAACAAATCTCCTCCTTGAATTTGTTTCTTGGAAGAGGTTTATAGACATTTGCTTCCTCGCAGAATCCCTTGTACATATCCCATGCATCTTTCATACAGATGCCGTCCTTACCTTCCATCGCCGCATACAGTTCCTGCATGAAGTTATAGAAAGAGTTCGTGACGGTCATCATTGCTTTTGGAATATAAGCATCATAGTAATCAGGATTCGCCAGATATACTTCTCGACAATGCCACGCGATTGCCCCCAACTCGAATGCAACCTGCTTTGTGAGCTTGTTATATTCTTTGAGAGGGACTTTCTCACCACTTGGAGATACATCAATGAGTCTTCTCAGAATACCAGATCGTGCGTCTGTAATCTCTACCGGCTTGTTTGAACCAAGAAAGAGAAATGAACGGAATCGGGTTTCATATAAAGACTTATGTTTTTCATTGACGACCATCGTCTCATGAGAGACAAGACTATTAAGTCTCGTGTTATCCTCAATACGACTCAGATCACCATCATGCTGAATGGCCACTAAAGGATTCGATTTAAACGACTCTAGCGCAAATTGGTTGCTCGCACTCGCAAGTGCCTTTGCATCAAATACACTATAATAGCCTTCAAAGAGCTCTTGGATGATGTTGAGTAAGGTAGATTTACCAGACCCAGGGGGACCATACAATACCAGGAACTTTTGAATCTTCTTGCTGTCGCCTGTTACTATCGAACCGATAGCCCACTCGATCTTATGGCGTTCCTCAGGTGTATACAGGGTTCCAATCAGCTTATCCCAAGCATCATACTTACCCTGCTCCAAGGGATATGGGAGCCGCTTACTAATATAATCAGACTTCTTGACTTCCTCGTTTGAGAATGTCAAAGATTCATCCAACGCATGGTAATTATCGCGGCACTGACGCTGGCAATATGCATGCCAACGATCAATCATGCCGTTTTCGGCATCCCACATATAAAACGCTTTTGCACGAGACTGAAGATCGGGAGGCATCTTATTGAAATATTCTTCAACCTCTCGATCAATCAATCTCAATGCGTCAAATTCATCCGTAGACCAGAGACCGGCGTCCTGAATCCAAATCGCGTAGAAGTCACTACCACGAATCATCAAGTCCGTCGATCTCTTGACTACAAATTTAGGGAACACTTCAATGCCTCCAGCTCGATTGGTTCGAGTGGCAACCATCATGAAGTCGAGCATGAGGCTCATGTCCTCCCTTCGTTAATTGTTGAATTCAGATACTCACACATCTGATACCAGATCTCGATGTTCCGAAAATCTTTCTTTGTTCCAGGGACCCAAAAGAGGCTCCCTTGACCGTCAGGCGCATACTCCCGGTCTAGGAATGCATTGATCCGGTCATCGACATAGTCAGAGTCATAATGATCATCTGTCATCCCGGAAAGACCAAGAGAGATAATCATATACCAGAACCACTGACTTGTTCGATCGCCAAATTCTGTGCTTGCCATGGTTTCCTCTTCCATACGAAGAGCAAGAGCAATCATGACTTCCAGCACACTGCATTCATACCGATTCAGAAGAGACTCTACCTGTGCGGGTGGATATCCTGCATAATCGGCGAATCTGTCTCTGAGATTGAGGCCATCTTCCAATCGGTTTCCATCCATAGAAATATAACTATATCGGAAAGGCACCGTAAAGAGATGGCCAATCAACATATCCCAGCTGATATTTTTAAGATTTTCGTCACCACCACAGACAATCTGATATAGATATTTGTAGTATTCTACCCACATCTGATTATCCGTCAATAGGAACACCCTCCTCATCTACTAAGTCATCATAAGGCAGAACTTTTAAGAGCTCGTCATAGTCCGTGAGACATGCGTCGATCTCATAATCCGTCTTTTCGACTTCGTTCCGCATATAGACCGTGTCTTTCTCCCAGTCATCGAAATGATCCTCGAAATTTCCGACGGTGTCGTGATAATTATCAGGATCAATCGTAATGCGAGGATTGTTATCATATGCGAGAACTTTGTTTTTCTCATACCATATCAGCATGATTTTTCGATATCCATTATCGGCATCGAAGTCTTCAGGCGGAATAGAATATGGTTCAAGCTCTGCCTCAGTACCCATTTTGACCAGAGTCTGAGCTTCAAGCTCACCATCCTCGTTTTCATGCATCTCGGTATCTACCCGGAAGGGAACTGGACGGCATTTGGTGTAGTCCTTGTAATCTTCTTGAGTGTACTTCCGGGTCGGTTCGCAGGATTTGCCATCAGCGGGTTCGTCCGTAACCAGCGTTTTATTTTTGTTTTCCTGTACAGAGTCATCTGCACCGTAATACTTTCTGAGGCCGTCGATTGCATCAGAGACTAGCTCGGTAGTCTTACGTTGCATGTAAATATAAGTAGCGCCGGCGCCAATTGCAGCACCGATAACGCCGCCGATCAAAGCATAAGTAGACTTATTCATGATTTCACCTCTCATACAAATGGATCTGGGATTTCATGGTCATATTCAATTCCACCACCAGATTTGGTTGTAAAGTGATTGTGCCGACCATCTCCATGAAAATATCGGAACCCACTAGGTAATACACGATATTTCTCTTCTCCAGTCGACCAATCCTCAATCACGAGTTTAGCGAGATCATAGAGTTCGTCAGTAACGGGATTGTCAGACTTGTAACCAACAAATTGCCGCTCGGCTTTGATACAAGTTGAAATGCCACCATAACCAGCATCAACTCGGTTGAGAACTGCATACATAGCTTCTGCGCTCTGATATGTCGCTGACCGATCACCATACATGGTATTTAGAATCGGAAGATTCATACTCTCGCCATAGCACATCTTAGCCATGTTTATAACGTCCTCTTCCGAATACCATTTTTTCTTAATTTCTGGTTCCTCAATGATGATTTCAGTTTCCTCATTTGGCTCTGTTTTGACCTCTTCTTCTTTATCAGAAGCAATCAAATAGACATTGACAACCGGAGGTTCCTGAGGTTTTTCAGTGAGCTGAGTATACCAAAGCATGACCGCCATACCGGTTAAGAAGCACAATATGCATGTTAAAACTGCATCAATTACGCGAATTTTCATGGATTAGAATTCCTTTCAGGTTCTTGTTTGAAATATTGGCATTTGGTCCAATCACCATTAGGAGCATATTTGCATGCTTCTGCAATGCAACGTTTTCTAAGATAATCTGGATTACCGCAATTTGGAAAATTCGGATAGAGTTTATTTTGAATTCCAAGAAAACGTGCAAAGTCTGGACCGACATCTTGAATTTTCGCTTTATTGAAGTAGCCGCGGATATATTCAGGAACGTCTTCGAACGTATCGAACAATTCAACTGCAGATGGCGTTACGCCGCTATTTCGGTAATAGTACTGGATATTGCCGTCAGTTATCCGACGCAGAATTCTACAATCAAGACTCATAATTAACCTCCATTATACTCATCCCAGACGCCGCCTTCCGTAACGAGCGTCAGTACGTCACCCTGCACATTGAAGTCCAGAATAATAGAAGGTTCGTCCCCAGCCAGGAATTCGGCCGCTTTCTGTGTGTTAGCAGAGAAGACACCGAAGTCAATCCCCTCATAGTCGGAATCATCGGGACGATAAACCCAGCCTACGACACTGCCAACCTTAGTCGGGCGGAAGCCAAGCCGTTCGTAAACCTCGTTCAGGAAAATATAACCGCGGGTCTTGATACGCTCGTTGAAGAAATTCTGCTCCATCAGGAGGAATGCACGGTTATGATCTGCAGAAGGCGTCCACTGATTAGAACCGACCTCATCGAAGATTCGAGCATATTGGCTCAGCTTATTGCCCTCATAAGTGAGGATTTCTTTCTTTTCTTCCTTGACTTCGCCAGTTTCGGGGTCCACGATCTGATGAGCAACCAATTGCTTCTCAAGGCCATTCTTGAGCATGAAATCAGTTTCTTTGCCGTACTTTTCAATGACCCGCTTCCGATAATTTGTAAAGTCAGTGCTCAGAGCGGAAAATGCCGCAGCGAGAGCTGCATTTCTCTTCTTGAGAATATGATTGCTTGCCAGAACGCAAGTGATAGAGAATATACCGAGGCCGACAGGAAGTGCATATGCCTTCACGATACCAACAGTCGTCTGAATAGCGATAGTCTTACGATCATTGGCTTCGTCTTCTTCAGTATAAACGACCTCGCCATTATCGACAACAAGATTTTTAATTCTTTCGATATCATTCAGACTCTTCTGCGCATTCTGAATAATCTCAGTTGCTTTCACAGTCTGCTTGCAGGCGATAACAGCCGCTGCAACGCCGGTAATAATACCAGCGGCAGTTAGGATCTCAGGAGAATGCTTCTTGAGACCAATTTTGGATTTCATGATAATCCGGCTAGCTTTTGTAGCCAGTTCAGTTTTCTTCATTTTAATTTTCCTCCTTAATCAATCGGCAACGGACGAGGCAGATGAAGTACCCAACCACCACGAGATGCCGTCACATATGCATTCCGAAGATCGCTCCAACCAAACCGCTCATTAGACGGATCAATGATACTCGTCCGGCCAATAATGTCATAGAATCCATTGACTGTCAGAATATCATACTGAGCGATCGCACCATTCATCTCATCGAGAACTCTCTGGGCATCAGCTCGAGACTCAAACCAAACATTCTCGATATCCATTCCGGCGTTCTTACCGGAATATACATAGTTACTCCCGCTATTAGGCTTCCCGCTTGAGATACCATTATAGTTGATATAGGATTTACCGAATTTCGGGGCATCCTTACGATCAGCATAGGCATCGCCTTTTACGAGGAAGTTAATGGCGCCTGTTACACCCTCCACGACAGCTCTCTGGATCAAAGGGGTAACAATCTCATCGAATATAAACTCCTTCATGGTCTGCCCAGATGTCGGTTTAATGCCGACAAAAACCTTAGACCAGATACTTTTGGGTACAGGTTTGCTCTTACCGCTCACAACGCATTTGAGTTCGGGCTTAGGCTTCTGCTGTTGACCCTGCGGTTTATTCCTCTCTTTAAGAGTATTACTTGGATACTGCTCCATTTTGACCTCCAATACTTTCAACTTTGATTTGAGCCGCACCAGACAGTACAAGCCCAATCCCGAAACTGAGAAACACAATTCCCGTATAAATTCGATTCGGAGGATTCCCAATAAGTCCCTCCTGAATGGTTTTATTTGCTTCTCTCATAAGCTTAATCATTGTAAACATATTTGAACCTCATAAAAATGAAAGGGAAGAGACCACGTAGGTCTCAACCCTTTATAGAATCCCAATCACTTCAATTCGGCTTCTTGAAAGCCTGGCTGTTACGCCTCGGTTTCAGTGTCTCCCTCGTTTTCCTCGGCAGCTTCCTTTGCGGCCTTCTTGGCAGCACGCTTAGCCTTGATACGTTTGATCAGTGCGATTCCGCCCAGGATTGCACCTGTAGCGATAGCACCGCCAATCATACCAGAGCCAATACCGTTACTGCTTTCGCAGGTCTCGCATTCGCAAGTTTCCTCGGGAACCTCAGGAGTAACATCCTCAGTAACCTCAGTGTTCTCCATAACCATATTGTCTTCCATTTTAAAGTCCTCCTATAAAATATGATTTTTGGGTATTTCTACTCCATAAAGCGGGATGAAATTTTCGCGAAGCCCCGAATTACCAGGGCTCTCGATCATAATATGTTGGTGCGAACTTAAAGTCCATCACCAAAACAGGCCGCTTCTTAAAGTCCAACTGGGAACTGAAACTCAACTCGATCATTTCATGATGATTACCGATCTCCCAAGCGAAGAAATCACCGTTTTTTGTCTGCGGGAGATCGATTCGATCGTAGAAATCATTGAGTGTAACTGTCTCATCATTCAAAACAGCCCGACTTAGATCCACTGCCGCTCTACGTAGAACCTCGATATCTGAATAGAAATATCGACCGTTCCAAGCGTCCATACACAATGTATCGCCCTGGCCAGTGCTGATAATCTCACCATCAACCGGCTGATTGTTATTAACACGGTCTTTGTCGATCGCATTGCGGACTTCTTTTTCTTTCTTCTCGCCGACGGTCTCAAGAACCTTCTCCGAATACTCTTTCAGACGAGACTCGGAAATGGCGTAAGCTGCTGCAAGAGCTGCATTCTCCTTACGATCAACTTTGTGAGCGAAGATAATTGCCCCAGCAGAAACCGTAGCGAGCGCAATCGGAGGAAGGTAATACTTCCACGTTACCTGAATATAGTCCTTGATGGTGAGCTGAGGGTTTGCCTCAGTATTCTCGAGATATGCATCATGCTTCGAGCATCTACGTTCCTCCAAGAGCATACTCGCCTTGGGCGTGACCCTTACCGCAGTAACTCCCGCAACCACCATACCGGCGATACCACCACCGATCATAAGACTTGTACGATGCTCTGATGCAAACATGGTTACGACATTTGCTGCTTCTTTTAGCTTGGTCAGCTTCATTTTGATCTTTCTCCTTTTAAAAAAATGGGAAGAGCGTGTTAACGCTCCTCCGTATTGTTTCGGATGTCCTTCTGATTCGTTACGAAATCCAACGTTGCTTTTGCAATTGTCCCCACAGCAATAAATGCCGCCGCGGCGATCTTCGCAATTTTCATACCGTCTAATTTCTCACTCATTTTGATTCACCTCCATAATAGGAACAGATTTGTTCGCGAAATGCTATAGAAAGAAAGAAGAAGACTGCAATCAAATCTGACTACAGTCCTCAATCTTGGTCTCGTTAGACTCGATAATGAACTTACCGAACTCATGCATGAAACCACCGATCAGGCTAACCATGGTAAAGCCACCAATAGCAGCAACCATAATTTCCATAGCAATGTGTAACATATTTCATTCTCCTTTAAATATTTTCATTATTGTTTGTGTCTTTCTTTCCATAAAGGAGCATGAAAATTTCGCGAAATGAAGAGGCCATTTAAGACCTCTTATTTAGGATTACCCATGCGAGTACACCAATCGCCAATCCGCATAACCAACATAGGTCTCGAATATATGGATCTTGTACAAACATATCATCACCTCCATAAAGGAGCATGAAAATATGGCGAAAAGGAAGAGGGCATAAAGCCCTCAATTTCCCTTCTTCTTTTTGAGAAAATGTTTTACGATCATAGCGATGACGAATACTGCGATGATAACATCGCCAAATGTTACTAGGAACGCCGCACCTCCAGCAAGAAGTGTAAACGCCAGTACAATTGCAATGATTAACAACGCAATTACCAAAATCGTTAATGTGATCATATAGATCATCTCCTTTCCATAAAGGAAGTAGTTATTCTCGCGAAAAGAAAGAGGGCATAAAGCCCTCAGTCTTCGAAGTCACCGTCCTTATTTTCATAGTATTTCCAAGTCATAAGCTTGTGCTTGAGCGCGACGACTTTGTCGCAAACCCATTCCCATGCGCCGTCTATGGTAACCAATATATAGCCGATGCCGATCAGCATTCCTGCGATCCAGCTCCACCAGCAAAGTTTTCCATAAGCGCCCCAAGTAATAGGCTTGCTTTCAAATTCCTTCAGCTTCTTAAACATATTCAAATCCTCCTAAAATATGAATTTGGATTTCTCTCCATAAACTAAGAGGATTTTTTCGCGAATTTACTGAACGATCTGCCCGATCCCATAATTCAAATAATCTTCAGTCGGGAGAAATGGCATATCAATGTAATAACATTCCAAGCCATCATCCGTCGTCTGTAACCGATGCTCAAAATCGATCCAGCCGTACCCATAGAAGACCATTCCAGCATCCTGAGACCAGCCAATATCTTCTCCACCAACGATTGGATAAAGCCCAAGCGCATCAAGGAATGTGTTGAAACTAGCGTACCCTGCAAGTGCGAACTCCCGATTGACTTGATACTCTGCATCGATAACCTCCTTCATTGTGCGATTGAAATACTTATTATAGAAGGGGAGATAGAAAAGAAGCTGATCGTCTGTATCTACTTTGCTGGGATGCTGCATTTCCTCCAGATACTCCTCTTTGATTTTGCAGTAGGTTTCTTGATCCACATTTTGGCGGACAGTTTCTTTATATCGTTCAAATGCCTGCCCCAAAGCCATGTACGCACTCAAAAGTTGCGTCTGTGCCCGTTTATCGAGAATATGAGCGCACCACATGCACCCGATCGAGGCACTGGAGACGATAGCGACAGGCCAATAGATACTCGCATAAGCTTTGACCTTTTCTATTGGCTCCATTGCCTCAAAATTTCCCTCATTTTGAAGGATTTGCTCCGCTTTTGTCGCTTTACGAGTCAAATAGATGCTTGCACCAACTCCAACTGTCGATGCAACTGTCAAGATCTCAGGGAGATGTTTCTTTAAAAATCTACCAGTTTTCTTTGCCAAATGTTTGGTATTCATTCAGTAGCCTCCTCAAATATAAAGGCTAAGAGGCCTTGATAGACCTCTTGCCAGACTTGTCTTACTTTCCGATTTTAATCTTACTGACCAGTCCACGAATTGTTGGATGACTCCATGCACCGGTATCCTCGAACTTAATACATTCTTTCACAAGTCTCGTGTTTACAACCAGCGGCGCAATAACACCCAACACAGTGACTGCCAACGTAGCCATCTTATAAAAGCCATCTCCCGATGCTTCTGTAAGATCTTTACGTAATGCAATCAACTGATCGAGTTCATTAATCGCCTCTGCTCGTTCAGCATCAGACTCAGCATTTCTCATCTTTCGAGTTGCCTTCGCAATCATCTGATCCAACATCATTGCACTATAAGCCATTTTGATCTTTCCTCCAATAAAGTATTAGACATAATGTCCATAATAGGACAGGATTTTCTCACGAAAGAGAAGAGGCCCAGCCATTTTGACTGAGCCCATACTCTTAGATCTTAATCTTAAGACCTTGCTTCTCCAGAATATCCAGGAATATCAGCGCTTTCTCAACGTCTCTCGTTTTAATCGACTGTGCGCAAAGTTTGGCCAACCCTGGTCTATTGTCAATTACGAAGAATCTCCGAATCGACCGATAATGCATTAACATATCAGTTGCTTCGTATCTCAACGTAAGCGCCGATAGATCAGCTTGATCAATCTCACGATAGCGGATTACTCTAAATCCGTCTTCTGCTCCACCAATTCCATACAAATATAACTGTTTCATAAACAAACCTCCTAAAATATAAGTTTCCATAAAGGAGGTTGTTTTTCTCGCGATTAACGGAACTTATCGTTTAACTGATGAATATCAATGCCGAATTTCTCTTTGAGCTTATGCGTACAGACCCAGAGCTCATCTCCTTTATCGGTAAGCTCATAGCGTTCGCACATGGCGTGTAGATCTTTACTGAAAGAGTTATAGAACTTCATAAGACGCTCCTCACCGAATCCAAAAATCAGATGAAGATTCCACAAGACCATGGCATCTATCTCATCAACATTGTTGCGATCGTATTCGGCAATACGTTTCTGGATTTCCATATTGAGAACTTTAGATTCTTCATTCGTAAGATCTGCACCCAACAAGATCTTTCCTGCTTTTCTAACCCGCATTTTGACTCACCTCAGACGATGCCATCTTTTGAGAGTTCCTGGACAACTTCTTGGTATGTATCTCCAGAACAATAGAATTGACGGTCCACGTATGCAACGTAATGGCCATGCTCCTGGACAATACTTATGAGATCCGAATTGACTGTCCGTACCCGGCAGTGACTATGGTTTTCCATGATGTTAAGAATCGCTTCCTTCCCCATTAAGAGCCTCCTCTGCGGCTTCTAATCCACCGCTAGCACAGTTTAATAATTTCTGAGAGCATTTAAGCGCCGTCTGCCGAATATATTCATAGTCAGTCTCTGTAAACTCATCTTCACGATCGAGAAGCTGAGACATGATATCCTGATTGCGAGCAAGCTCATCATTGAATGCCGTGTATTTATCAATGTATTCTGCTTGTTCAAGAACATCGAGTTCAAACCATTCGTTCATAAACTCGCAGTATTCATCAATTGCTGTTTCGTATCGTATCATGGCACTGACGACATTTGCTGAGGGTCTTGGCTTAGACTCATCATCAAATGCATTTGAAATATCAGGAGATTGCTTTACAGCCTGCCCTCCGCAAGCGGTTAGCAAACAGATAGCAAATGCCATAGTAAGCATTGTCCATATTTTGATCTTTCTCATTTCGATTTCTCCTCAAATTCACCGGTGATAAACTCAGAATACGGAAGTGTCTTGATCCAGTCGCAGAACGTAACACGCCACTCATCCTGCTTATGATGCTGTCTCTGATGATAAATATTTGCAAGAACCCAATAGTTCAGAAATACAGTTCGTTTCTGATTATAGGAACTCGGAAGAAGCTGAATCACCTGCCACCAAATTGTTTCTAAGATCTCATTCCTTTTTGCAAGGTTCTTAGTTGGAGCGTCTTTGACTTTCAGATAGAGATTTCGATACTGATTGAGAGCATCAACTTTTTTGAAAAGAAGAAAACGCGGGCTCCACAGATTACTGCTGTCCCTATATAGACTTGCATCGAGGTTGAGCGATTCAATACTCTCAATATTCATATCAAGTTCATTCATAAGTTTGCATGTATCGGAGAAATCAAGCAAATGCTCATGAGAGAAGTCGTCAATCTCGAACGGTTTCGCCATAATCTTATGCATAGTAGAACAGGAGTTTGCTACTGTGCCGACCTTGTACGTGTCAAACTCCTTCCACCAATATAAAGGCGCTGTGATGTCACATGTGACCACGATCATACGAAGAAATTTAGCATGTTCGGGGCCAGCATTCCGAAGACGGGTCATGAGGTCAAGGTCATTTTTGCCTATGACTATGCAATTGGGTCTCCCTACGAATTCATTTTTACACCCGGCGCATCGATATGAACGGTTTTTATCTGTGATCTCCCCCAGAACAGTGCAAGGATGACTATCGCTCCTCTCCCAAGAATTCTTAGGATTTCTCATGCCACGAATTGCCGCTTCCCAACCATAAACTTCAGTTTTTTCAATTTTCAGCATCATTAATTCTCCTTATTAATTTCTTGGTAGCATTTACATTCTGATGAAAATTCTCCATCTCTTCGATATGCTTTACATGCGAACAGAGAGCGGCGTTTTCTTCGTCGCAGAATTTGATAGATTCCGGATCAACACGGCGAACACCATCTTTGAATTCAACGATCCCATAAACCTGCCCGATTTGCCCAGCAGGGTGTCCACCACGAAGCAGACTGGCGTCGACAACATTACTCCACTGCTCCCAAAGGTGAAAATATCCAAGTTCACCTTTTACTTCACAGAGGCGTGTTGGGAACTCAGTACTCATTTGGTAGCTTCCTCCATCCATTTTTTCTCACGTTCGACTTTTTCCATATCAGTTAATGCATGCGGGCACACATATTGGTTAAGTTCGCAAAAACAGCACATAAGTCCGCGTGTTAATGCAAAACACCGATTGCTTAATGCGCGACAATCTTCCTTCAAAGCATTTGTATCATCCGTATAATTTCTTCTGAGATCTTTAACCATCTGACGCAGTCGTGCGTTTTCTTCCTTCAAACTTGCATTTTCCTTTGTTGCATCAGATGCCATAGCTTCTCGCAATTCGTTAAGATTCATAGTTATCTCCTTTATAGTAGTATTCTTTCCATTTTGACCGCATGACTTTCACAATTCGGCAAACGTTAGATCTCGTCATCCCTAAATGATCGCTTACATATTTTTGGGTCTTTCCATCCATTAAATATCCAAGTATTGTGATCTCTCGTTCATCAAGGCATCGAACGAATTCTTGAATATATAGCGGCGTATAGTCATCCTCATAACTGAGAGCGTCTTCAATTGTGAGAGGATCATCTCGTGTATCGCTTTCTGCAAGGACCGCATGCAGCGAAATATCTTTTGCATATTTATTCCGCCTTCGTAAATCTATAGCAATCTCATTGAATATGCATCTCGTGGCGTATGTCGAGAATGTATTTCCTGTAGATTCGTCAAATGAGTCGACCGCTTTAATTAACCCAACATATCCATTTTGAATATTGTCTTGATTGTCTATATATAGCGGAAAATATTTATGGAGAACATAATGAACTAAACCCATATTATCTATGATTTTTTGTTCTCGATCCGTCATGGCGTTTTAGCCTCTTGTTTCTCCGTATAAAGATGTTTTACGTTCATTAGGACACATTTAACCGACTCGTCATCCATAAAACCAGAGTATCGCCTATCGATTGCTAAGCATGTGTATTTTTCGCCATCGCTATCGTGAGCGATGTTAAGCGTCCCTACAAATTTTAAAGTTTTTGTTGCCGCATTCACGCCGATGATGTATCCAGCAACTGTGCAAATAGTCATGGTTACACCAATCAATAAAATCTCAAGAATCATTTTCATTCGCCTCCATCCATTTTTCAAGTTTTCCATAACATTCTGGGCAAAGATCCATAACAGAATTTGGTGCATCAAAAAAGCTGGTACGTATATAATAGACACGCTTGCGTTCACCATATTTTTCTTCCATATCTTTGTGTTCAAAGAATTTGCCGCATCGATCACATTTTAATGCTTTAGACATATTATTCCCTCCATGTTCTGTATTCTTGCTCAAGATTTGGAAATTCATTCATAATATCTTGGCGAAGATTGTTCATGACTTCCCATATTTTCATGTAGAATTGGACAGTTGTCGAAACCGGAATGATTTGATAAGAGTTTTTTCCACATTTTGAAATCTGAATCAGAAGATTGGCTCCACCATTAAGTGGATGGAACACGACAGCCCAACCAGTTAGAATACAGTATGACAACTCTCGCATAACCCAATCTCTTGCGAGCTCCATGTTTTTCTCATTTATTTCTTTTTCATCGTCATCCATGTAGAGATCTATAGCATTCTTGAGATTTTTGATTGGGGCAGGTTCTGACAAAGTCTGTGTATGAAGTTTGCAACAATCCGAGCTAAGTTCATCCCAAAATGAGATGCCAAGCAGTTGTTCTTTTTCAGCATGCAAAATTAACTTCTCAGTTACAAAAATAGTGTCCATTATTTCCTCCAGAAAGAGGAGAGACTATGATCAGTCTCCCCAAATTATTATTCGGATTCCTCCACATCGTCTTTCTTTTTCATCTTTGCAGCAATCTCTGGCATAACTCTATCCGCCAGTGTCTGAAGTGTGACCACTCCAACAATTGCCCCAATAGAGTACCAAAAACCTTTCTTAAAATCATTGAACATAGTAGAATTCCTCCTTTCCATAAAGGGGTATGAAAATATCGCGAAAAGCTAAGAGGCCGTTATTACAGCCTCCTGCTCTATGGAGTTAACTTTTCCATACCGTTACATTGGCATCCGGATAAGTTTCTTTAAAGTCCTTCATAAGTTCCATCAGCTCTCGTCTCGTGGCCGAAATCCTGAATCCAGAAGTTTCATATAAAGAACCCTTCGTATCCCATTCTCGAGGTCCGATCGCAACAGCATCGTACCTACTAATCGGATAGTCATAGTCCTCAGAAACCAACTTCTCTTAAAAGCATCCTCATTCTTAATACCCATGATAATACCTCCATAAATATAATGTAGAGTTTCTCTCCATAATACAAGAGATTTTTTTCGCGAAAATAAAAGGAGAGGATATGTTAATCCTCGCCCTCGTTGAGTTCATCGTCTCCTTCCAGACCATATTTTAAAACTCTGAACGCGTCTACAATCATATAGCTAATCAAGCCAATGAGAGCAATACACGCTCCAAATCCAAATACTCCAGATAAAGTCATTTTGATTCACCTCCATAAAGTGGAGTGTTTTTATCGCGAAAGAGAAAGAGACCATTAAGTCTCAATCTCCAGAAAGTCCTTTTTAATATTCTCAATGTTGATTGTCAAAGTCATGCATGCTACGCCAAGCCCGAATACCACTGCAGAACCGATACCCATATAATAATGGATGCCGATCATACCAGCAATAATCAAACTAATACTAAGCATAGTCACAAATCTTTCCAAAGTAGTCATAAGAATACCTCCATAAAAATTTATTTTCTTTCCATAAACTACCTTGAAATTTTCGCGAAAAAAAGGGAAAGGCCATGCTTTCCCCATAAGTGTTTAGATATAATTCTGAAGACGCTCAACGATGAGGTCAGAATCAATGCTCATGATGCCAACTGCCTTACCATCTGCATCGCGTGCTACGATGTTCCAGAAGCAATCACCAGTAGCCAAGTGCTGAGCTTCGATTTCAACAGTAGTAACTTTGTCACTATTGTCAAACACGTTCTCAGACTTGATATACTTCATAACAGCTTCGTCAGCATCATAGTAGCTGATGTAGTTGATAGTAGTTGTATCAATGTCAGTATTCTCCTCATTGTTGTTCATCATAGTAATTACGCCAATAACGCTTACAGTGATAACCATAACCATACCCAGAACAGTAATAACCTTTTTCATAACAATTCTCCTTTATTAAATTATAATATTTAGGGTCCTTCTATTCCATAAAGGAGCATGAAAATATCGCGAGATAGGGCAAAAAGAAGAGACCATGATATACTCACGGCCTCCTCTTTGCTATTTATTCCTCATTTTGATTCTCGCTAGAAGCATTGGTTCCGAAGATGCCACCATTGTTGTGCTCGAAAATATTCTCGACAACTTTAGCGGAGAGAGTCCCTAACAGGACGACGATAGCCTGCTCAGAAAGAGTCTCAATGGGGAATGGCTGTTTTAAAACAAAGGTCGAATAGGCGGCAATCACATAAGATATGCTCACCCAAATAAGTGCCGCGAACTGACTGGTAATGAAGAGAAACCGCGTGATCGACTTGAAACGTTTACTCATTTCTGAGTCTCCTCAACTTTCAGCACAACGCTCTTTTTTTCAGTCAGTTCATCAATGGGAATCGACAGCTTTGTTTTATACGTGGCGCCCTGCATTTTGATGGTACCGTCACCGGGATACTTAGCGGCGCTCAGCCCAAGCAGCATACCGATGAACACAGTCACGGCAGACAGGGTACCGACAACCTGCTCGCAATACGGAAGGCCCCAAATAGAAGAGAGGGCAAAGTAAAGAGTACCGAGGCCGGGCAGGAGGATCTGAGCGATCCACTTCAACGTGTCATATGCTTTATTGCTAAGAGTCATTTTGAAACACCTCACTTACCAGGATTAGGTTTTATAGGGAGAGTTCTGACTACGTCCATAACACGCTTAGCAGAGCCGTTACCTCCGGCTTTCTCGTATGGTGCGAACAAGTAGTCATTGAGATTTTCGAATTCGTCTTGGTAAATATAACCTCGCTCAATATAGATCATGCCGAGTTCGACAATCCGATCATGAGCAAGGCCAACCAAGAGTTTTGTTTTGGCGTCATTTTTGTCGTACCGCCTTTGAATCAACGTCCAAAAGCCACCTGAAGCGAGGACCGACGCCAAAATAGTAAAGAACATCTGAATATAGGGATTCATCAAGAGACACTCCTCACACAACCAGTCGCTCCAGTTCATAAGGAATGAATGACCAGGCTTCATCGCCCAATACGGTGCTTGCTATCTGGAATATCTGACGTCCGTAGTCCGCAATGAAGTTGCAAACCCATTCCTCAGCGTCTATCCAAAGATGTTGCGGAACTGCCCGATGAATATCACCGAGCAGCCCGTAACTGAACATTGCCACATGGCCAAGTTCATGCAATAGCACCGTATTGAGAAAGTCACCATCAAGCGTGTCGAGTAAATAGACAGTCCGACGTATTGGGTCCGTTGTCGCGACGACTCGCGAGCCGGTTTTCTCAATCAGCATCGGGCTAGAATAGGGAACTCGTTCTACACGCCATAGGTATCCATTCATCAAGAAGCTATTCATGACTTGGTCGTTAATTCATTTCCTGAAGTAAAGCGGAGAAATCCTTCTTCATCTTCTCCCTCAGGTCGGGGTCGGCGTCATGCCACATATCACGCAATGTAGCGATCGTCTCCCCAATGTGCATTTTCGCACTCGTGGACATTTCCATGCGATCAGAATCAGACTTCGTGGCATTGTAGTGCCGACGAGCATCCAAATACCGATCCCAGTTGCGTCCCATATTGCTGTGAGGAACTCTTCCAGAATATCCCATACGACCATAGATGTCGTACTCATCAGGATCAAACCGCTGATCCCGACGATCGTATTCAGGAAGCACTCGCATCATGCCGGAACGCCCCATTTTGAAATGATCCGCATCGCCATACTCGTCCATCGCCTCAGTAACAGACTCATAGTACTTTGTCTTAGCGCAGTAATACTCGAGCTGATAGATATCCTTGATCATGTCGATTACTTCGCCAAGCTCTTGCGTATCAACGGAGTTAGGAGAGCCACTCATGGCCTCCTTGGTCCACTCAATGAGCTTTTTACGCATCTCGCAAATATCGTAATTCATAATTGCACCTCCTTAAGAAATTCTCTTCACATAGAAGAGAGGATTTATGGAGATGACGACCGGGAGAGCACCCGTGTTAGTCACGGTGATCCGATCGAAATCACAGCAATTCACAGAGATGAGATCCTGAAGAGAGATGCTGTCAAAGGCATTCGCTGTGGTGATCTGGCGTACCACAGTAGACTCGGGCAGTACATCGCCAGACAACGCAAAGGAAAGCTGGGCAATACCAACCGTCTCAGTCGTTACGTTCGCCTGAAAATATGCTTCGTACGTAGCCGGGCGTTTGCAAAGTTTCACACTGCCCGTTCCAAGCCGGAAGCATTCTGCACATCCACTCTTTCTCATGATTGTGGAAAAGGTAACAGACTCGCCAGGCTGAACCGTCTGCGCCGTCAGATTCGTGAGTTTAATCATCGAAATATACCTCCATTTCACTCATTTTGATTTTTTAAAGAGGGGGCCTCCGAAGAGAGCCCCTCAGTGCAAGAGTTAGTTGCAATTGCAGTTGCAACCGCAAGTGGCCTTAAGCTGAGAGACGATGTTCTCAGTCTGGTTACGCTGGGAAATGCCAAGATTCAGCTGATTAATCAGAAGATCCTTATCGGCAAGCTGGGCCTTCAGCCGATCGATCTCCTGCTGAGTCAGTCTGTCACTCAGAGCACGGTAATTTGCATTATCGTTCTGCATGATCTGCTGACCCATTTCATTGATAGCGGTCTTAATCGCGCAAGCATCCGTGGCCATGTCATAGCGAACCTGTGCAATAGACTGCCGATTCTCACAGCAGCAATCAGCAAGCTGCCGAGAGAGGGAATTGGTATCCTGCATGTTTGCAATACCCATCTGAGTAATAGCATTCTGAATGCCAAACCCAGTCGTGGATACATTCTGATTGACACTGTTCATCTGGGCGAGCTGGTCATAGCCCAAGGAGCAGATTCCGTTGTTGATGCCGTCGAGCTTACCGACGATTGCAGAGGTATCAAACCCACGCTGAATATCGCCAGCAGTTGCGCAGCCACAACCACCATCGGAACCGCCACCATAGCCATAGCCGCCTCTTCCCCAGCCAAACAGAGCAAACAGAATAATCAGAATCCACCAGCCATTGTTTCCGCCCCAACCGTCATTGCCATCGTTGTTTCTGGTCACCGCCGCGATATCGGCCAAACTCGGTGCGCTCATGTTAAACATAGAATGATCCTCCTTGAAAAATTAATATTTTTACAAAACGAGTCTCATCTAGGGCCGCGCGCTCCCCAAAATCAACTCGTGATGTACGAGAATTAATTAGGGAATCTTGAAAAACGATTTTGCCTGTTGGAAAGCTTCCTGTTCAGATACTCCAAAGGACTGGCAAAGATTTCGTGCCATTTGCTCGCCCTGGGTTACGTCTCCTCTTTGCATAATATCCATAAAGGTTTTTGCTTGAGGATTTCTCTGAAAATTAGGATCCGAGGATATACGGTTCATCGCCATTTGAGCTAACGCCTGGATAGGATTATTCATCTGACTTTACCTCCTCGTCATTTTTGACTTTCTGGGACTGCGAGGATTTTGACCTTGGAGAGGACGTAAGCATCTTTTCAAGCCTGTCCAGCCTCTCATTTAAGGCCATTTTGAATTCTGCAAACTTCGGATCTTCTTGCTTTTCAGCATTCGGATTGATGTGCTGATAGATTTCCGTTTGAATGGAGCCATTACTGTTCCAAGCCTTCAAGACTATATAGGAGTAATCTGAAGCCGGGAAGACCGCAACAGTACCGTCCATAGGAATCTCACTTGCACGGATATCGTCTGGAGAATTCACGACTCGACCTGGAAGATATGTGGGCCTCGGAGGAGGAGTCTGCTGTGGAGTCTGCTGAAAAATACGCTCATTTATTTGCGGCGCCTGCGGTGCATATGCCATTTGTCTTTGAGCGGCTGTCCAGCCTGCTTCGAACGCTTGCCTGTCATTCATAGGAGCTGGACTACCTGCATTAAACCACTGGTTTTGATCCATAGTAATGTCTCCTTATGTTTGTTTTCAGATATTCGCGATCGTAATTAATTAGTCAATGCGAGTGATAGTATTCACATAGCCATCCTTGTCATAAGCAATTTCGAACTTAGTTCCGGCCAATTCCATAATCTGAGTTTTATTCGCCAGTTCAGTTTTTCGGCTCAAATCAAGGGAATGATTGACATTTTTGGATTCATCTTCTGCAGGGATGAAACCTTCTTCCATTTCTTTTTCGGACCAACCAGAAACTGCCCTCTCAAAATCGAGATGAAAATTTGCACCAGCAGCTTTCAACTCGGCATTGATCTCGGTTACCTTTTTGCCGTTTTTCTTACCTTCGTTGATGATCTGTTCAAACTTTTTGTCCATAGTTTTCTCCTTTTTAATTTTTATATATGAACTCAATATGAGTTTCATATTAGTTTTTCTTCAAAAGAATCTCATCAGCTTCATCTTGCGTCAAAACTTTCTTTTTGACAGCATTTTGAACCATATCTGAAGTCCACAGTCCCTGTGCATACCAAAGTGCAATCTTATCCTTCATTTTGACCTCCAATCAATGTATCGGTCATCATGGCGGTATAGGCGACCTGTGCTTCTATTTTGTCGAGTCTGCTAACTGGAATTGGGGGGTCATATTTACTTCCTATAGCGGCTCCATCATAAGATTCCAATGCGCCAATGCTATCTGCAAAGGTCTTATCGCTCACTATGATGTTTACTATGATCCCGTTTTCAACAATACAGTACATTGTTACACCACCTTAACTAACGGCTAAATACATACGAATGGTGAGAACGCCATTTCCTCCACGACCACCTGATGCATTCTCCGCGCCAAAACGACCATTACTGCTACCGCCGCCGCCGCCACCGCCGCCAAGACCATCTATGCCTTGTGCACCAGGATCAGCAGAGGCATTAGTACTTCCTTGTTGATGATTTGCACCACCAGCACCGCCTCCAGGATTGCCGCCAGCACCACCAGAAGCATCAGGACCACTGCTACCGCCGCCATATATGACTGCACCGCCACCACCGCCGCCGCCATATAACATATCTGCGGTAAATGATGTATATATTTTTTTGGTTCCAGGAGATCCAGAATGTGCATCCATCTCAAAACCATTCTTATACTCTCGATTATTCGCACCCGTACCATTGCCAATACCGCCGATATATCTATCGACATATCCGACGTCTTCCAAAACTTTACTCTGAAAAGTCGGATGTTTTCCGCCTTCAGCATTGTTTTCTAAGAAGGAACTAGTACCACCATCACTACCAAGCATATTTGGGTCTATAGTAGATGATAAAGTTCCACCACCAGCACCACCTGCACCAATGACAATTGGATAATCATGATTTGGCAAAATGCTAACAGATTTCTTTTCAGTAACATATCCACCACCGCCGCCGGCACCACCACCAGCAGTTCCTCCAGCATTATATAGATAAGAGTAAAGCTCACGTATATTTTTATAACTGCTTCCTCCGGCGCCAGCACCACCAAGTGCAAAGTCAATCGAACGGCAATTTGGTGAGAATCTAATGTTCTGACTCTTTGTTATCTTTAAGAAGTTTCTACGCGTAACTGTGAGAGTCCTTGAAATTGTTTCACCAGGATTGACAGAAATATTCATAGTTGCATCCTGAATATCTCCATATCCAGAAATAGAGATAGTTGCTCCATGCCCATTGATATATGCAGTAAGCTCGCCATTATCATTCGTCAGAGCCGTATCCCCAGAATTGATTGGAAACACATTCGCGATTCGAACACCTGAAACCGGTTTTCCAGATCCATCAACAACTTTTAGTTTTAAAGTTGCAGATCCTTGAACAAGCATATTGGTTTTAATCCCAAGACTTTTAAGTCCATCATCCACACTACTATTAGCATCGATATTCAGGATATTGGCGCATTCGCTACTAATCTTAATATTTTTTGCATTTCTTAATTCATCAATTTGCCTCTGAAGATTAGCGGCGATATTACCAGAAAGCTGGGCCTGAATATTTGTAAACCATGTATTAAATTCCGCATTCCACTGATTAAACAGTGCAGTAATATCTGTCTGCTGAAGGACAGAGGTAATAAACGGACAAGTTGTCTTGCCCACATTTACCTCAATTTTATCTGCAGTGATACTAGTCACACCAGCACTGACAGTCACGTAACCAAGCGCATACTGATGTAAAGTTTCCGTATTAACCAATGCAGGTTTTACAGGGTTTGCCGAGGGAGTACCTTTGATCACTTTAATGGCATTTGCACGAGTACTAATAGCAGAGTTGATCTCCACAATAACCGCATCAATTCGGGTAAGACTCACATCTGCCGCAGGAATATCCAAAGGAAGTAAAGCATCGTTCAGCGTCCATGTACTATTAAACCAAGCACGGCCAGGTTTCACGATCACTTGCATCCCGGTTCCAGCAATCGGCATCAAGGATCCGCCAATAGATGCGAATACACCATCCGTAATGATTCCATTAAATATGGAGCTCATCTGCTCGGCGTTGTACATGCGATCCTTATTCAAGGAATTATAAAAGCCATAAGTTACAGCCATAAAGAACCTCCTTATTCAATGGTTTCATCCTCTGTGGATGTAAAAGTAGGAGTAATGGTAATGCCGGACGCATCATGAGAAAATACAATCTCGGAAATGTAGACAGTTCCTTCAATTCCATACTCATTTTGAATTTGGACAATATCGCCTATTGTAAAGTCTTCACCATAGACGTATTGCCTCGTCGCTTCTAGTTCGCCTTCGAAAGCAGTGGTTGTCTGGTGAGTTGCAAGCTCAGTTAAACCTTTCTGCTTGTTGATCGCATTCCAGACACTATACTCGCCACCTTGCTCGCCATCATTTACACCACCGTTATCTATAAAGATTTCTCGCCTGGCTAGCCCGATCGGTTCGGAATCTTCAGAGAATCCCCATGCAGTGACTTCATCTTCTTCGTAGGTTGTCTGTTCTTCTACAACCCACTCACCATTATCATCCTTATATTTGTTCTGAATCTTGACTTCTTTCTGATAGGTCCCAACTGCATAGACAGAATTCTTGTAAGCCTTATAAGACTTAATGTAATTGGAATTGAGAAGGTTTTCAAAGCTCGGAGAGAATATAACATAAGGATTAACATCTTGGCTGTAGGATCGATCGGTACCAACAAAGAGCTCAAACTCAAACCCACCGGCACCTTTTGGAAGAATCTTCCATCCGATCTTACACTCTTGGCAAAGCGAGCAGATCATATCATAGAGGTTTTCTCCACGGGCAGTAAACTCCATCGAGGTTCCGATGATGTGAGTATCTGTTGAGATCTTATAGGAAAAGTTTGGGATTTTACGATTAGAAGAGGTATTAATTACTTCACTATTGAGCATAGAAATAATAATACTCTGCACATTCCCGATAAAGGTAGCACTGGAAGTGATGATTCTCCGCTCGAGAATGCTCTCAAGGCTTCTTCCGGTAACAGTTAACTGCGGACCATCCTCGGTATCAGTCGCAATCTCAACTGTCTCAATAATCATCAGTCGATCTGATTCTTTGCTCCAAAGATAATTTCCGATCTGCATTGCTTGAATATAGTCAAGGCGAACCGGTGTATAGAGCTCGAAATCTCCTGCTTCGTTATAGCGAATTGTCCAGATTGCGGATGTGAACGTATCGATCATAGCAATGGCGTCATAGTTCTTATCGAGCACCATAAATTCCATAATCAAATACCTCCATAAGCATTTCGATAGCTAAAGGACATAACGAGATTTTCGATGCCTTTTGTTACCGTAAAGTTGAAGATGTTTCGACCAACAGAGACCTGAAACCAATCGGCAAGTTTCTCGATTGCGGCAATGGCATTTGTATATTTACCATCATGAAGGACCTGCACATACTTATCACCGCTTACTGTCGAAATAATGATATCGTCACCACTTCCATAGTCTTTCCCAATAAGTGTCTTAATTTTCGCCAGGTCCACAACCATTTTTTCTTGTGTTTCCACATTATAAATAGTAAGATACCCAGAAACGGACCCAAGAGCATGTATCGTAATGAGCACGCCAGTGTCTACGTCGCCAATGTAGTCAATTATAGAGCGTGTATCAAGATTGATTGTGCCGAACTCGATAAAATTCTCATTAGTTGATTCATTTGAAAATGGGAATTCAAAGGTTGGGGTCACGGTTGCAAACTGGGTAACACTCGGATTTGGGTCATAGAAAAACGGATTCAAACACAAAATTGAGATCTGAGTCGTTTCTTCTTTCGAGAAAATATCAGGTTGGTTAGACTCGACATACCCGCTTGTCTCAAGACTCCGGTTGTCAGTTTCTACTTCTATTTTGATCAGTTTCTTAAGCGGAAAATATTTGTAGGTTAACTGACGAGAATCCTCAATAGTCGGTGCGAACATAAACTGCAGATTAAAGACTATATTACGGGTGCTGGCCCGTGCAGATGAGTAAAGAGCCCCATCCGCCGTGGCCAGGTCCGTTGAATTAATGCTAGCTTTAGGGGGTCCGAGTCCCGAAATGCTTCTCACAATCAGTCCCGACTTCTCAGGATGGAAAAGATCCAGAACTAAAGACTCGCCCTTCGGGTTGGTTACCTTAATGGACTTAATCATACCCTAGAAATCGCCTCCTTGAAAGCAGTGAACTGATTATTTGTATTCCGATAGATCTCAGACCGGCTAAGCGCCGTCGGAGAGTAGTTGTTCTGTACAAACTCAACAACCTGAGGCCCATTTTGATTATTCTGAGGAACCTGCTGATTGATGTTAGAACGCTGCTGATTCAGACTAGACGCAACTGCAGAAACCCGAGCACCAGTTACGTAAGTTGTGATAACGGGCGTCTTCATAACATTCAGTTTGTTAAGACCAGTTTTTGCATTCGTCAAATCAACTACCGGGGCAATCTGCGGATGCAAAGTCGGGTCAGTGTCAATGACTTCGGCAATCTGCTTGATTGTCTCTCGAGCAGCATCAATCGCGCCTTGAGACATTTCTTCACTACTATGAGCGACCCGATTGGTCATGTTCTCAAAACCGAGTGCAAAGCCTTCACCGCCCATCTCGCCAAGCCACATAAACTTACGAGAAGGAGAATGAGAGTCAATCGCAATCTGAGTTGCATCAAAAGCGGCATTCGCAATAGCTGCAGCAGCATCAGCAATTTCTTTTGCTTTGCTCAGGATACCCTGCTTAAAGCCTTCAGCACACATCGCACCAAGGTTATACCACTGCTGATAATCACCAGAGATAGCTGTTGTGCCAGCATTTGCCAAAGCCTTAGCACCAGTCGTAACTGCCCCAGTTGTAGTTGCCATACCATTACCAAGAGACTCTGCATACTTTACGCCATAGGATTCAAAGTTGGTAGTAAGAGCGCCAATGGTACTCTCAGCAGTAGCAGCATAAGTCGAGGAGACAGTGCTCATAGCGGTCTGGACAGCACCAGTCACAGACTCCGTCATGTTCTGGGTCGTATTTTGGAGGTTGTATCCAGTACGTTCCGCAGCGGCGGCAGAAATCTGCTCCATTGTAAAGCCAAGTTTCAGAAGATCATCCTTCGATTCGCCAATATACTGTGCATAGGCAACCATTGCATCGACAGAGTTATTGGTAACGGAGTTCCGAGCCTCATTCACCTGATTCATGAGGTTTGCAAGATCAATCTGCTCCTGGAGAAGCTCCTGATAGGCCTTCTTAGCATCCTCGCTCGTCTTGCCCATCTTCTTGACAATATACTCATACTTCTGATTTGCCTGGTCAACTTTCTCATTTTGAATTTCAATCTTCTTCTTGATAACTTCAGTTTCTTTGGCGTTCTTATCGGTTTCAGATGCGGTCCGTCCGATTGTCGCTTCCCAAAGTTCCTGTTCAAGGTCGATCGTCGAAAGATCAAGATCTAGATCAGAGAGCTTTTTTTCAAAAGCTGTCAAGAAAGTATCAGCGGCTTTGGTGCCAGCAGAAGAATATGCTCCGCTTGCCCCGGTCGTCGCGGCGCTGATTGTATCCTCAAGTGCGCTCTGCATCTCAGATGTAGCCGCATTTGTTTCTTCCGTATCAAGTCGGAGACCAACCATGTCAAGAAGACTATTCGCAGTACTATCAGCGTATTCGTCTTTTACTTCTTTTACCTTAGCAGTTTGCTTCTTAGCCCAGCCTGTCAGATCTTTGGAAGCGCCTTCCATGCCCTGAAGCATGCGACTACCAAGATAGCTGCCGGCAGATTCCGCTGTATCACCATTTTTGACGGCACCAGCAGCTAGCTCATTTGCAGCATCAGCAGCCTTACCTTCATAAGCACCATCAGCGACTTTGTCGTATCCATCGAGAGTCTTCTCGGCGAGACCGCCGCCAACATCATCTGCAGGAGCTTCTTTGACACCAGTGAACAGACCCTTAACAGCATCCCAAGCAGCGCTAATCATGGTAGTCCACGGAGAATGCCATCCTGTCACAGTCCGGAAACCTAACAGGAATTTCATACCGAGTGTCTCGCCGCTTGTACCAACCTGGGTAAGTGCGTCATCGCCAGCAACACCTTGCAAGAAACCAGCGACACAATCTTCGCCAGCCTTCTTGAATTCATCCACATAGAGATTAAGCGCGGCAATTGAGGAAACAACGTTCTGACAAAGCAGATCAAGCGGAGTCGGAGACTCAATCGTAGCAACATCAGCGAAGAACTCAACAAGTCCGCCAGAGAAATCAGTGAGTTTATCACTAAAACTGACGAGCCCTGCCATATCAAGATCAGCAACTCTCGGGATAAAATCAATGATTCGGTTCAAGTTTGCAAGAATAATGCTCGTCTGGGTAGAATCAATTGTTGTACCACTAATCGAGTTATAGTATTTAGCGAGACTCTTGCCGAAGTCTTCGAGTTTATCACCAAAATTATCGAGACCCTGTTTACCCTGCACCCACTGAATAATACCATCATCGGGAAGTGCTTTAGCAACCTCAACGAGTGCTTTAGCAGCATATGCAGAAGCCAAAATCGATGCTGGGTTAACATTCGCAACGGAATTACCATACTTAACCAGTGATTCACCAAACATCTTAAGCTGTTCTCCGAAAACTGCAAAGCTCTGCTTTCCAAAGAACATACCAAAAATGCTCCAGTTAGGAATCTGATTTGCGATAGCAACAAGAGACTGAACTGCGGGTAGAGATGCATTGATAGCTTCAACATTACACAGACTCACGATGCCAGAATATGCAGTAAGCGCCGCACCGAATGCAAGAAGCTGCATCCCAAATGTACTCAAGCTCTGCTGGCCAAAGAAAATGCCGAGAACGCCCCAATCAGGAATCTGATTTGCGATAGCAACAAGACCAGCCGCACTCGCTACGGATGCAACGATAGCGGCATTATTACAGGAACTTACAGCAATAGAGTATTCAGTCAGGGCATAGCCGAACGCGGTAATACCCTCTGCGAATTTGCTAAGATCCTGTTGACCACCAAAGAACTGCACCACACCACCAGTCTTGGGTAGCATAGAAGCAACATTTGCAAGAGCGGTAACTGCAGGAGTCGAAGCGATAATCTTCGAAATGTTCGCATTTTGAATTGCAGCGCCATACTCAGTAAGTGCTGCGCCAAGACCAGAAAGACTTTCCCCGAATTTATCGAGATTGGCTTTACCGATAATTCTTGCGCCCAAATCAAGTGCAGACAGGACTAGCAAAGCCTCACCGAACTTCACGATGCTATTGATCGCAGAGAGAACCTGAGCGAAGTCAACACCAGAAACAGAGTCAGCGAATGCCTGAATACCCTTACCGATAGTCGTGATGGCACCTTCAAAGACACCACCAGCAAGACCACCAACCAGGTTACCAATCGCCTCGCCAATAATTAAGCATTTATCAGGGAGATCGTCGGGTATAAGACCTCTAAGTACACCGATTGCGGTAAGAATCACTGCTATAGCAGCAACAGCGATACCCAGAGCAGGAAGCGCGGCAGCCGCCACGGCACCAACTGCTGAAGCCATCATAATTGCAGTCATGGCAGGAATCAAGGCGGCCATCATAATTGCAATCGATGTTGCAACAGGAATCGCCATATCGAGATTTGGAGCAAGTGCTAAGAATCCGCCAAGAATTGTAGCAAGAAGCCCCGTCAAGACTACCAAGATTCCAACAGACGCAATATTGATTTTCTCAATAGTTGACACTAGCTTACCCATAATCCCAAAGCAGACCATCATTGCAGACATAGCGAGTGACGCCGCCGTGAGCTTATCGGGACCGTCTTTCATAGCAAATGTCAGCGCTGCGATCATGACTCCAAGAGCAACCATGGCAACAGTCAAGGCTCCAATTGTCTTTGTGGCATCGGTTGATTTACTTGTAACAAGAATTAGACCATCTAAGAATAGGGACAATACGCCAATGTAGACAACGCCCTTCATCATCTGGCCATCATCAAGTACCCCAACAATACCACTAATTATGGCAAGCACACCAATTGCAGCAGCCGCGGCAAGAAGCGTTACAGATACTTTATGTGCATTTTCGCCAACAGCGCTCGATGCAACCATAAGGCCCATCATGATGATGGTAAAGTATCCAATCGCATTAATTCCGCGTTTGACAGTAGTTTCGTCCATCTTGCCTAGAAGAATCATTGCGCCCATCAGAGCAAGGATACCAATGCCAAGACCACTCATGAGTTTACCAGCTTTACCGGCATTTTCACCAGCAAGTCGAGTTACGGCAAACAATCCGCCAAGCGCAGCAATGACTATAATTGCATTCTTAATGGTATTACCAAGATTGGTGATTTTGACTTCGCCAAGCTTTTCGAGAGTCCTGAACATAGCAGTAATCGACAAGATCCCAAGCAGGAGAGCCGCAGAATTCTTAAGCCCGTCAGTCGCTTTCATCTTGCCAATCATGACACTCAAAGATGCGACAGATATAACTGCAGCCGTAATTGCGATGATTGCAGATGCAGGATCTTTGAACTTAATATCAGAGATCGATTCAAGCGCCTTAGCAATGATAAAGATCGAGGCAGACATTGCAAGCAAGTTCTTTGCTGCGGTATTTGTCGACTTAATCTTTCCACTTGCATCGCTCAATCTTGTAATATTGGAATTCATCTGGGCGGCCGCAAAGACGAGCACGCCGACTAATGTTCCAATTGCAAGAGTCGAATCAATGAGCTTGTTTGGATCAACTTCTTCAAGAAGTTTAAATGCAGAAGCGAGTGCAATCATCGAAATTGCCAAACCAGCAATGCAAGCCGTAATGATCTTTACAGCAGACATAGCCGTCTTTGAGACATTCGGTAATTTACCGAGTACCAAAATGAATAGTAAGAATGCGCCTATGACACCAGCAAGCGATATCGCTGCGAGTTCCACCTTTTCACTCGGCAGTAGTGCAAGCAATCCAATTGATGCTGCAAGAATCGCAATCGCTTTGGCGATCTTTGCATAAGTAGGAACATTGATAGAGTTCTTGATAGCATTGAACATACCCGTAATCGAGCCAAGGAGTTTATTCAAACTTTTTGCTAGACTCTCAACAGGTAAGCCAACACCAGACATAGCTGTGACAAATTTGTTGATCTGATGGATAAGTGTCATACCGAATGCGATCGATACGATACTTGCCCAAGGAATCTTTTCAAGAAGATTCTTAATCGTAGTGAAAACCTTGTCAGTATTCTTTTGAAGGTTATCAAAACTCATTCCAACCTGATTGCAAGCACTCTTTACAGAGTTCTGGAATTTATCAAGAATGCCATCGGAGTCAGTGATATTGAAGTTTAGGTTCTTAAACCAGTTCTGTGCATCGACACCGATCCCCTTAAAAATCCCAATGAGATTTGCAAAGGTGATTCGATCAAGACTTGCAATCCGAGAGACAACTTCTTTGACATAATTCAGTAGATCACTGGCAGCTTTTGCCGCTCCAACGAACACATTTTGAATTATCTTGAAGGAAACTTGACCAACAGCGCTCGACCGGAATTGATTGAAAAGCTTCTTAAGAATCTCAAGAAGACTACTAGCAAACTCCCCAACTTTTCCAAAGGAAACCGAGATCTTATCACCAGAATGAATGAAATTCCGGAATGCATAGATAAGATCACCAATAGTCGCGAGAATCGCAAGAAGCATATCTCCAAAAGTGGAGAACTGAGGTGCAATCAGATCCTTAACGGCATTGCCAACACTCTTCAGAACTATTAGGAAAATATCAAAGACAGAGAATACGCCACGCATAATGCGGCGAATATTTGTCATCTGTTTCGAATTGAGCTGTAAAGATATTGCTAGTTTCTTGAATGCGGCCGTGATATTCAAGAGATCCTGGCTCGTCTTGGCCGGGAAAATATCACGGAATGCATCTTTGAAGGGCGTAATCAACCGAAGGATTGCCTCCATGGATTCATTGATGCCTTCAAGCAGGGTCTTACGGCCACCACCTTCACGCCATTCACCAAAGAGCTCATTACGTACATCTCCAGAAGCGGCAAAGACTTCATAGAGGATATTCGCCAAACTTGTCCAGAGTTTCTTGGCTTCCTCGTAATCACCAAAGATTAACTCAAAAGTCTTCATCCAGCCAGTGGAGACTGCGTCAGATGTAGCGGAAATAGCTTCTGCAAATGTCTTAGCTTCCTGACCTGCCTGGAAGGACTTACGGCCCAGCTCATAAGTAGAACTGCTCAGTTCATCCAAATATCCACGAAGTTCCTCAACATCGACCCCAGTAGAATTCGCATATGCTTGCAAATCGAGTGTGCCATCAGCATACTTATCAATTGCGGCAAGCAGTTGAGTAGCTGTTAGATCAGTTGCTTCAGAGACCTCATAAAGTTTATTGGTGAAAGAACCATACTTATCGAGGACCTGTATTAAGACATCAGACGTAAGCCAAGAATCAGACAGGGCGCTATTAAAATTAGTAACACTAACAGCATTACCCTGCATAGTCTTGTAAACACCATCGCCAATTTTCTTAAGTTTACCTAAAGCAACAGCAGTTTCGATGGCATTTTCCTTGAATTCTGCAGTAGCCATATTTGCATTCTCGATGGATTTCCAGTCGATCAACTTTACAGCGCCTGTAGATAGTGCCTGAGAAAGGTTATACATAGCCCGACTAGCTTCATTAGCATTTGCACCAGAGCGAGCAGCCCACAATGCAATACCCTGCATAGCCGTGACAGATTTATCAAGTTTAATACCATTGGAAGTAAACTTACCAATGTTGCCGACCATATCAGTGAAATTATAAGAGGTTTCGTCAGTAAACCAGTTCAGTTTTTCAAGCTGGTTATTGACATAGCTCATTTGGGTACCAGTATCTTTGAAGTCTTTTGAGGTAGCCGACATAATTGTCTGGACGGCACTTGTCTTCTCAGCATACTTATCCCAACCAGCATTCACCTGGCCAAGCGTCATACTGCTAACAAATCGCTTGGTTGTATCAATCAAAGCATTGGTAGCACGATTTACGATAGTTGCCTTTGCGACCATAGTCGTCAAACCACCATTTACGCCCTCAATTGCCTTCAGAAGCGGATTTGCATCGACTTCTTTAAACGATTTGTTAACATCATCAAGATTTTTAGAAGCGCCTGAAAATTTCAAAGCGTTCTTCAGTTTATCTAGGGTAGATATACTTTTATGTGCTTTCTTTTCAAACTCTTCATTATCGAATCGCATTTGTACGACCCGATTATCAACTGTGGTAGACATTATCTCTTAACCTCCTCCCATAGCTCTTTCGAGAGTTCATCAAATATCGGCCGAATGGCAGGATTTATGATGTCATAGCCCTCAACATACCCGCCGGTTCCGGTTGCATGACCGTACTGAAGGAGGATAATAACAGGGGTTCCCTTTCCGCCAAATGCATATCCATCAATTGTATTGGTGTTATACCATTCAATAGAGACCCCATGCGAATCATTTTGAATTTTGTACCCCCAGGACTCAGCAGTAATTCCCGTATCTACTGGGGTTGCATTAATGAGAGCTTCTAAGCCTCGTCTTGCATAAGCATCAAGGATGGGGCGATAGTCTTTAGACGCCAGACCCTTCAAATACTTCTCGGTATTATCGAAATTTCCACGCGTTCTAACGGCTATCACCCAACATCCTCCTCTCTTAGGTTCCGGACCAGCGAGCTTTCACTTCACGCACGTCGACATGAACAAAGTTCTTATACTTGCCAATACCACCGGTATTACCGAGCAGACTGTCTACATACGTATAAAGTGCAGTAGGAGTTACACCGCTGATATAGATATCAGCAGCGGTTCCATATTTGTGCTGGCTGTAGTTCGCACCGCCGATCTTCTTATTATAAGGTTCCGTCCGATAGGCGGAATTGATATTCACCGGCTTTTTATAGTGATCACGAATCTTCTGAAGAAGCTCGACCAGTGCCGGCGCAATGAAGATCGTATCCGTGTTGTCTTTGCAACGGAATTCTTTGACTTTGAAGTTGGCGGAGAGTGCCTTCTCTCCATCCTTCTTCCAGCTATAAGCATAAATCGGAATCATAGGCTTCTCTCCTTTCACTTCTTCTTTCTCAGCAGCAGGGAGTTCTGTAATCACCACATAAATCGAGATAGTTCGACTGGGTTTGATAATTTGCGTGGAATCTCGGAATGCAGTAGATGCGCCGCCATCGCCAACCAGGGCATATGTCCAACCCTTCTTGTAGAGACGATCCTGAAAATCCCACAAACCGATGTTCTTCTCAATGCCAAACACAAAGTTCTTACCCATAAACCCAAATGCAGGTCTACTAGTAAGTCTTGGCTTCGCTTTTGTACCATCGGCATCACCATGGGAGCTCAGCGTAGACCGTTTCTTACCATTCGGGATGACGACAGTATTTGTGAAGTAGCTGTTGAAGTTTGCATTTGGCAATATCCCCCAATCAGGGGCTCCATCTTTCACCCAGCCAATGCCATACTCATTATAGAGCGGACGATACAAAACTGTGTCATCAATTTTGGTATGGGTTAGAGGATTTCGAGTCTGCATGTTAAAGAACGGTCCATTCATGATTGTCACGTTCGGACCGCCATACAGTTTCCACATCTGCTGGAGAGTATACTTAGTTTTCCGATTATCGACCAAACGGATTCGGCATCGGTCGATCGGAATAGATCTGTAAATCGCCATGCGTTATCCTTTCGTTCCAAGCGCTTTTCTACGCTCAGCATTTAGTTTTGCATAATCCTTAGCAGTTTGCTTCTTATTCGGCTTCTTAGGATTCTGCTGTTCATTACAGACCTCGATTAGCATCATGAGGCGATTGAGATGCCACTTCTGGAATTCGACTGGGATCTGAAATGCCACCATCCATCCGTAAATCTCTTCAGAAGTAATCGCCTTCGTTTTGCCAAAGACTGTTTTTTTCTTTTCCTCACGATGCGTAATCTTAGTCGCAGTCATCGGCGCTGCGATATAAGCGTCAATGTCTTTCATGTTTTGTGGAGTTAACCTCAAATAGGTATCCTCAGGAACATTCTGTGTGAGTGTCATACACCGCACATAGTCCCGAGATTCTTCTGCGGTTAACGTACTATTTAGATATGGTTTACACCATTTGGATTCCCATTTTGAAATTGAGACGAGACTATGCTCCAACATGATGGTCCGTTCCGGGTACGTCTTGAAGCGTTCCGCCTCTTCATCATATACTTCGCTCCCCGGAATGACCAGTTTAAGCATTTGTCTTAGCCTCTTCCAGAGCAGGAGCAGTTTTTGCCGCCTGCGCTGCACGGACTTCCTCGATAACCTCAGCACGCTTATCTGCATTCAGACCGGGCATGATTCCGACAATGAAATTGATAATATCATCGTCATCACCGCCCAGCAGCATCATCAGAATCTCATCATGCGCCAGGGAGTATTCGAAGTCCTCACGAATTTCCTTTGTCTTCAGGAAGACATCGCTGTCAGGTTTACGGACGCCATATGCGTTGATCAGCAGTTCGTCAATGAACTCGGCGATCGCACGCTTATCGCCCTTCTTCTGAAGTTCAGTCAGGCCCTCGATCAGGCCTTTTTCATAATTCAGGCTCAGTTTAGCCAGATCGGAGCGGTTCAGATGGAACCACAGATCCTTCTCAACCTTATTACCCTCGTAGTCTTCATAGGAAACATGCTGCTTAATCATAGAATCTTTCTCCTTTTAAAATTTTTATAAAGAGGGCCAGGCCGCCTCAGACCCAGCCCTCTCATTTTGATTTCTTACTTACCGATTAGGCGGCGTTCAGGATCTCAGCGATCTCATCGGGAGTAGGCAGAACAGCACCAGTCTCGGAGCCGCCGCCATACAGCTTATCCTCGATCTTGGCCATCTTGGTAGAATTGACCTTGGTGGAATCGAGAATGAGCAGAGCAGTGGGCTTCATGTTGGTGACGTTCACGGGGGTGGTAGACAGCTCCCAGCTGAAGGTCAGAGCCTCAGGAGAGTCATTTACGGTCTGATAGGCCTTCTCGGAAGGAGTGACCTGGCAGCCGTATACCAGATGCAGCTTGTAGCCATGATCCTGACCGTCGGTATCATTGCCGATCAGGGTACGATAGCAGAAGCCGAAGACGCCACGAGCCTGCTGACCGACGAAGACACCGGACTCAGCAACCAGCTCCTTGTTACCATTACAAGCCTCGAACTCCTCAGGATAGGTGTAGGCTTCAATGGTTGCGCCGAACTCCTCGGCAGAGATCAGGTTCAGGTACTTGATGTTATCGGCATACTGGCCAGTAGCCTCGGCACCAGAGGGAGATTCGGTCACAGAGATCAGACCATTCCAAGCCACGCCGCCCTTATAAGCGCCAGAGGCATCAGGGAAATACAGGACACCATGGTCAACACCAGTCTCGTACAGATGTTCACCGGACTTATCCCAAACGAGTTTAGCCATAGGTTAATTCCTCCTCAAAAGTAGAGATCAAAGACATAGTGATAAAGATTATCGGAAGGATATGCTCGATTCATCGTGCACATGGGGAGCTGTGCAAGTTTCATCGGGAGTTCCGTATCAGGATCCTTGGCAATAATCATTACCACATATTTCTTTGTCAATGAATAAGGGTTATTATCCGCAAACTGCGAATCAATGTCATCAAGTTTGTAGATAATGCAGGGGTAAGATAACTTCACAGTGGAGGGCGGCTGAAAATATACGCGTCCACTGTCTCCAATAAGTTCATGAAGCTTATCAGATAACGTTTGCCGCGATTTCGCCATTATACACACCCCCAATTGAGATGATCAGACGGGGGGATTGGACTTCAACGGACTGAACATTCCAGTACCCACCCATCCATTCGACGTATCGCATGGCAAAGAAATGAGCGAAGGCAAACGGGTCGGCCACAATACTAATCTGGTTATTGACATCCAGATCATTGTTCAAGCCTTCTCCGGAAGTTGCCTTCTTGACGTTACGGATGACATCACCCTGGTAATATCTTGCAATTGGAAGTTCGGTCCAGACATCTGGAGCAGTCTCCTCCTGCAAGACAAACCCAATAGCACCATAAAACTTTGCCATTTTGAATTTTTACTTAGTCCGCAATAGAAGCGGCACGAACGGTCGTGGTGGTGGTGCCAGTAGTGCCAGCATCCAGGCCCACGATGGTGCCAACCTTAGAGGCTTCAGTATAGCTGGTGGGCGCAACCCAAGTGCCAGCGGCAGAAACCAGTACGCAGCCCTTCATGAAGGCATCCTTCAGCTCGGAAGTCTTCATCTGAGTCTTATGGCCAGCGTCACTGTAGGCCTTAGCAGAGTCCACGTACACGATGACCTTCGCAACGTTCTTGTCCTTGGCATCCTGATAAACTCTATCCATAGATAATTCTCCTTTCAGTTATGAAAACTTTGCTCAGATTAGTCCTGCTGGGTCTCAAACGCGATAGCGGAATAAGGCCGAGTCAGAGCACCGGAGCAACGAGTCTCCATCAGATACTTGTACTGGTTGTAGTCGATGTCGAAGTCATCGAACATATTGACCTCACCGCCCTTGTCAGCGCCAACATTGTAGTCGGTCAGGTTGACCAGGATAGCATCCAGCTTCTGAGTCTTGGAGTTGCCATCGGTACGCTGCAGACCAACCATAGACTCAACAGTCACGATGCTGTTGACACGCAGAGCGGTGCGCAGCTTCTCGACGGTGTCATAGATCACACGGCCGGTAGTATCCTCGAGCAGCAGCATCTCAGTCAGAAGGTCCTCGGTAGTGTACAGGTCAGGGTTACCAGAGCCCTTATACTGACTGCGGGACTTAATGACAGCTCTGATGAAGTTCTTGGCATGCTCGGCCTCATCAGTGCCCTTGGTAACAGCATACTTGATAGTGAACAACTCAGCATCAGTCCAGATAGGACGAATGTTCTGCTCATTGATCTTGTCATCGCTAGAAGCCAGACGGCCATCGCCGATCAGGATGGCGCGAGCCAGTTCCTCATTCAGCATCATCCGCATCTCGCTCTTCAGCCAGGCGACGACATTGAAGTCAGTGATATCGACCTGGTCATCACGATCCATCTTCTGCTTCTTATAGATCGTAGTGGGAGTAGTAGTCCGCTTCAGCAGGGAGAAGACCTCTTCCTTCTTCAGCTTACCCTTGATGTATCCCTTGGCCCGAGCCTCGTCCTCGGTAATGTCAGCGAAGATGCTCTTAATCCGAGAGAAGGGAGTGCGATGGACCTTGCTCATCACCTGAGAAACCCAAGTCTGGTTGCGCTGAATGAAGATGGGCTCATTGGTCAGCTTACGTGCATCGGGAAACAGATAGTCCAAGTTCTCCACACCATAGTCAGCATGAGAAATAGCCTCATCCAAACCGGCCATATCCTCAGACTCAGCATGCTCCAGAACAGCAGCCTTCAGAGAGCCCAGACGCTTGGCGTCCTTCAGGATCTTCTGCATATCATCATGGGTCAGAGTTGCGGGGGCACGGCCCTCATTGTCAAAGACATTGTGCTTCATTTCGTCATCGTCCTCCTCATCGTCACTATGCTCAATATTGCCGCCTTCTTCCAGAGCTTTGCCGATCAGATAGGCAACGGCGGTTTTCTGCTCTTCATTCAGGGTATCAAGAACCTGCTGGACAGTCTTATCGCTGCCTTCAGACTTCTTCTCATCCTCAGGGTTAGTGTCCTCGTGCTTCAGATCTTCATCCTTCACGTCAGGATCCTCCTTCTTTTCTTCGTCTGCATGGATCAGTTCAACACCGCCAGCAGTCCAGATATTTGCATCATCGAAATCGTCGCCATCGTCGCTATGGGCCAAGTTCAGCTTTTCGATATATGCTTCGGGGTTTGCCCCAGCCAGAACAAGACTTACTTCCTTAATATTGCCATGAGAGACAACATTTGTAAACTTGTTTCTGGTTAGGCGATTCGCATGAATGGAGAACGCAACCACATCGCCATGGTTGACAAGTTCCTTCGCGGCGACGCCGCCTTCAGTATTGTTGAAGGAAATCTTACCATACACGCCATCATCTCTTGCTTCCAGGTCAGCATGGCCAAGCACTGCTTCCACATCGTCATGAATATGCATCCATACAACTGGAACTCGAGAACCATTTTGATCTGCGAAAGCACCCTGACTAATTGTGATGCCATCGGTACACTTCACACCATAACGGGTCACATAGCCTGCGCAATCATACATCTGCGTTTTCTCCTTTCTGAATAGTTTTTAGGGTAGGTTGCTCATTATCCGCAGTATTGCCATTTTCATCCGGATGATTGAGATTCGAGTTTCTAAGCTCGTCTGCCTTCGGATCGGTAGAAGGTTTCATACCGATAATCTGGCGAACCTCATTACTGGTGAGAATCTCATTGCGGGTAAGTTTATCGGCAAGATCAGCCATCTGAGCAGCGGGAGTCATACGGAAGGGCTCAGTGAAGAACATGATAGATTGTCCTTGGCTACGAGCGGTCTTAGTTAAGAACTTCCGCTTGAACTCATCTGTGATAGTTGATGCAATTGGTTCGACAATCTTGTTACTATAACTCAACTGAGTTTGCTCGTCGGCGGTATTATCCAGAATGCTCTGATTAAGACCCAACTGGCTATATAGCATACTCGTAAGATACTCAACCTGCTTCAGGAGATTATTCTCGACGGAGCGATTCAGCTGAATTACCTTCTCAGTACTGTCGATATATGCGATGCCGAGTTTATTCCCAGCGAGCTGGTCTTCAACAGACTTGCGACGAATCTCAGCCTGCTGTTGGCGTGCTTCGCTACGAATTGTATAAGGAAGCTGAATGATCAGATCCAACTTACCGGACCCCGCCTGCTCATCGATTACATCCAAAATACGGAGTTTTCGAATGAGTCTTTGCAGAGTCGAGTTTGGCGCATTCATAACTGCATAGAATGGGTTTTCCAGGATTGCGACATCTTTCTTACGGAATGGCATATCCTGATGTTGCCCGGTAACACTGTTATAAAGACGCACTTTTACATGCTGTGGGTACCATTCCACAATTGGGCCAACCCGCATCTGATAAATATCATAGGAGTTGGACACCTCGGGGTCTTCGGATGTTTCAACAGGAACTGCGGCAACCACACCTTCATCAATCATGGACAGAGCAAGGTCATGAATGAATGCTCTCCCACTTTGGTCAATGTTTGCCTCAACAGATAGGACTTCATTGAGATTGGTCCCCATCTCTTCCTTAAATCGCCCATTCTCGTCAAGGCGAACATGCCGAAATTTAAGAGCCGCCACGTCGAGTGCAATACGATTGTAAATTGCATTCACGATGGTCTTTTCATTATTGGATGAGAGAACAACTCGGTCAGCTCTTCGAGAATCCCCATAGCCCAATTGCCAGGACATATCAGCTTTAAGATCTCGATTTCTAAAGACATTCCATGCCCTTCTAAACCGAGAACCAATAGATAGATCCATGTGGGGTCCTCCTTATCAAGGATTTGCACTCATTTTGAATTTTAGCCGCGACGTCTTTCTCGAGCATCCAGCAGACGATCATTGAATGCATCAAGTTTCTTCAGATACATCTCAAGTTCATCAGACTGATCTTTGGTAATTTTCATGTTGACCTTCCCGAATTCCTTGGACATCCGCTGATACCATTTCGCACCTTTCTGAGCACGGCGAATTGTCTTAGCACTTCGATTCTCAAGTTTCTTCTCAAGTTTCGAAGTGTTACGTACGCTTCTAAAGGGGCTCATACGACGCTGAGAAATAGTATATGCAAGAGAACGCTCAGACTTTTCTGCTTTATCATACTTCTGACGATTCTTCTTTGCTTTTGCAGAAGCTTTTTCATATGCAGCACGCTTATCATGTCGCACGCCCCATTTCATGCCAAGAACGCCATAGTGATAAAGCTCTTCTTGTCCATAAGGACCATAAACAGCCATAAGATTCCTCCTTCCTAAAAAATCAATCAAAGAGATCACGATTCAGTTTCCATGCGATGTAGCCATCCATCATAGCGGCTACTGCATCGATCTTCTGATCGTAACGTTTCTTATAAAGCATTCGGTTGCCATTGACATCTTCCAGAGTAATACAGTTGCCCATGGAATAGGTCATTAACTGCTCGTCGAATAGCAACGCTCGATCCTCGGAAAGCTTCTTGAGTTCACCGAGGGGAACTGTCTCGGTCTTCTTGCCCTGAATGACTTTCTCAATGCCGAATGGGCCATTCTCTTGAGCCCAGCGAGCAATAAAATCCTTACAATTGTAAGGGTCATAACCAACAGCACGAACATCATAATTATTCTGGATGATAAACTCATCAAGATCCTCGTAAATCTGCATAGGATCAAGTGTCGTTCCATCCAGGACAATCAAACTGCCCTCTTCCATGAATTCTTCATACTTTTGCCGCATCGCAGGATTTAGCTTTAAGACGGTCCGGGACGAAATGTAATTTCGTGTCTTCACGCCGAATTGCATACCTTTAAGCGGAAACAGAAATGTGAACGCAAAGAAGTCATCACCTTGAGATGCATCGATGCCCATTGCGCAGGGCATCCCATAATACAACCGTTTCGGATGGCAAATTGTCTCCTCATATGGGAAGTAGTACGTGTAGCCTTCCATAGGAAGGCCAAATCTCTTTGCCAGAATATCATTCCGGGCAGACGGGACTTTTTCGGCTCTCTCAACATCCTGCTGATAAGCATCGTAACTAACAGAAATGCCGATGTTTGGGTTTGCCTTAATCCACATAGCGGGATCAGCAACCTCATCGATGTTGTCCAGTTTATACCACCAGATAGAGACATGCGGATTCTGGTATTCACCCTTCAGGATTGACTGAAGTTCCATCTTAATCGAGTCTCCGACACCATTCCGAACAGTGCCTTCTGAAGAAGTTGCCACGATCTGATAGTCTTTCACTTTGGAAGCACCCTGCTCAATAGCGCCAACCGGATCTTCCCGAATATCACCAGAAAGCCATTCATCAATGGTTGCATATTTACAACGCAAACCCTGAAGCTTGTCGATTCGCATCGGGCGGATCTCAATCAGGGAATTTGTCATGAAATTCATGATACCCTTCTTGGTAGATGCCAACTGAACTCGATTTGCTTTGGAACCAGTTGTGTTCTGAAGAGACCCTGCCGTCAGCATTTTGAAAACTGGACCTCTCGCGCGAGCAATTGCTGTCGCCAAAGGAGTCGTCGTCTCCTCAGCGAGTCGCATCGTCGGCGCAACCACGATCTGCTGAGTCGTTGATGTATCGCAGATCTGGCCATAAGATTGGACACAGGAATCATAGAGGGATTTCGCTGCACCACGCCCCACAATCAGATATTGCTTATGGATAAGTCTTCGTTTGTACTTTCGAGTTACATAGCGGCCACCTTTTCCTTGAGGATCAGGGACATAGACACTACGCGTCTCGAAATAGAACCAGCCATAGAGTTGCTCGCCCCATAGCTTGAACGAAAACATCATCTCAAGATCGGAGCCGTCAGTCAAGGTCAGCTCGCTTTCGCAGTATGCAATCCAACCCTCTACAGGTGCAGGATCGTAATACACGCCTGGATTCCGAATCAGCTCATCAATACGATTCATTTCCATAGAAATTTCCCGATTAACAGGAATTTCTCCAGCGAGCACCTTCTCCCGGAACTCGCCATAATAGCGAGGCACCGCGGTGTTGGATAGATACTTAGACATAGTTAACCTTTCTTCTTCTTTTCATCATCAAGTTTGACAGTCTCTCCATCAAGCATCTTCTGGATTGCTCTAATGTTTGCATAGGTTCCAGTAATTCCTTTTGTCAGTGTATTGATATTTGTTGCCAAGTCTGCAGCATCCTTCGTATTGCTCTTCAGTTTATCAATAAACTGTTTTCCTTTAGAGACAGCCTGTTTCTGCTGAACAGGAGGAGCTACCATACTCAAATATGTCTGTTCCAGACGAAGACGATTGATCGCTCTTACAAGATCTTCATCAGACATCTCTTTTGCTTTCTGGCTAGCAGGCTTTGTTTCATTCGCTTTGGCTTCTTTTACTTTAGCCTTGGCTTTTGCAGCTTTAGCCTTTTCACGCTGTTTTGCGGCTTGTACTTTACGACGCTTTTCCCAGAAAGTTTCTGGTCTCTTAGAGAAGTTCTTAGAAGCAGATGCAACTTTTGCAGCAGACTTTGCAGGAGCTTTAGATGCATTCGCCGAAGCCGCTTTTTTCGCCATGGCAGGGTTGCTCTGATAAGGTTCTTTGCCAGAACCCCAAGGGTAACGGCCACTTTTTCGCTTTATACCATAGTGATAAAGCTCTTCATTGTTTTCAGGTCCATATACAGCCATATAAGTCCTCCTTTCTTAGGAGAATTGAGACAAAAATATAAGCATCATGTTGCCATTGCCGAATTGGAGAACTTAAATAGCCCAATTCGATATCGAGTATTTTGATCGCGCAGCATTGCTTTGGCATAGTCTGGAGCAAGTGCTGTAAATGCAGGATCATATGGCGTAAAACCAGCAGGAAAACTCCCATATTTCATATGTAAGGAGGGCTGGTTAGTTGCGTCAAGAAAGCCTTGCAAATATACATTTCGTAGCATGGAGATGGTCACTATGTCAGCAGTAGGATCTCTGTAAATACTGAGTCCTGTGCCAGCATTACCAATAACCGTGTTTGCCCAAATAAGGCCAAGAGAACTTACCCCATTTGAGTTAATTGGATCGCCGGTGATGAGAGCCAAATCATAGTAGTGGCTCGAGCCAGTAATAATCCCAGAAGGAATCGTGAGATTACTAATTGTGAGATCATTTGAAATCTCGGTTGCGCCATCACCAGTATAGACAGCGGATGCAAACTCCATGCTGCCATTCTGGGATCCACTACCAAATTTTGCTGCGATTAACCCATAAAAAAGATTCAGTCCATCAGCATCAAGGAAGGCGGCCATAGAAAGTCACCTCCGTCATGCACTTGTTCCGGCAACAATCTGGTCAATCATGTCATTGCTAATCGAACCAATCTCAATCTTGGAGCCAAGCGGATCCCAAGTACCGTCAACAGTCCATGCATAGTTCATATCGTCAGCTTCAACATTCCACACATCGCCAACCACATTTCCTGTTGTTGGAAGATCTTCATACGTTGGTTTAGAGCCTTTTGGACGATAGATAGTCGTAACATCAGACTTCTTAGCAAAGTTCTTATTGGCATCGTCAAGGCTCAATGCTCCAACTTCGGCGGCTGTGTAAGTCGGCTTAGTAGGAGTCTTTGCCCAGTCAGGAACTGTTGGATCCGTCTCGGTGTAAGACTGCAGTGCAGAATCTGCTTTCTCCAGAGAAGACTTTACAGAAGGCGCGAGATCATCTTTTAAGATCATGCTCTTAAATGCACAGGTTCCAAAGTCATTCATATACTTCAGAATTTTGCCAGCAATAGTATTAAACGATTCACCAGAGACAATGGTCTCTCGCTTAACGGGTTCTGTAAATGCAACAGTCACACTAGAAGCGTCACCATTTGTTGCAAGTCTGGTTGTGTCAGTCGGATGAACGTGATCACCTCTTGCGAAAGCATTTTCTGTGCCAACACTACCGGAACCAGAGTCAACTTTCGGAACTGTATTGGATGCTGCAACACCATCCGGAACTTCAGCAAGAGTGATATATTTCTTATCATTCTCAAGCTGAGATACCTTAGTAGGAATCTTCTTTTCAGTGTCGGATGCAGAAGTGGAAATCGCATCAGCGATCTTTGTCCACAAATAACTTAGACCAGCTTGGTCAAGAAAATTAGGAGTAGCCATAAACTACCTCCTTCTTTAAGAATATGTGCCATTTACAATTGCGTTAATCGTAGCTGCTGGTATGGTCTCATCTAGCATCTCGCGGAGACCTTTACCATCGTTATCATGAACTGCATCGATAAGCGTTTGCGGATAAATAACTTCGCCAGTCTTCTGATCTGTCAAAGTGATTATCTTGGCCATTTAAGAGGCCTCCTTTATAGAATTTTAATTCCATTAATCTGTTTCCAAATACCATTTATTTTAACATAAGTAGCATCATTGGATGGCCAACTAACCTCCGGCGCAATGGCTCCGCAAATCACGCAATAGTCCATAAGTCAGTCGGTGGCTTTGGTGTAGTACACTTTTGCAGTTGCGGTAAAGGCGGGACACGTCGAACCCATTATGATTGTAACGGTGTTCGCATTTGAGTAAAACGCCTGTGCACTTGTATTCTCCAGACTTCTATCTGTGGACCCAAATGGCAATTCCGGCATTGGTAAAGACCAGCTACTATATGTTGCGCGGCATTCAACGTGAATCATTTCCGTAGTTCCAACGTTGACGATTTTGCCATTCACACCCTCTCCTAAATCAGTTAATTTTACATATACCGGCTTGCCGAGATACCGCTCCGTGGTGCGGTACTCAACACCCAGCTCCATGGGCGGGTTGACCCATTCAAACGGCCCCCAGACGTTATTATTAAACACGCGGCGGCGAATAGAATCTTTTTCGTTTGCGTAGGCGGACATAACTTCCTGACTTGCCCAGCCAGCACCATTCCACACGCGCATTTTACAATATCCAATTGGTGCATTTTTTGGTATAGAATTGCCCCATTGATACACGCCGTTTTTGGTTATGGTGTCAAGATCATCGGCGGAGGAGAGGGACTGCCCGTTTTCGGCTCCCAACCCAAACCCGCCGGGGGCGGCGCCGATACTGGCGAGTGTGATTGGGTCGCTGCCGTCTTTAGCGTGCTGGGCAGCATGGACGGAATTGGCTTTATTCGTCACAAGACTAGAGACAGTGCTCCCCATACTTGAAACCGCTTGCTGGGCTTTCAGAATTTCAGAAGCCTGTGTCCGAATTGTTTCTTGAATTGTAGAAACATCGGCACTTTTTGCAAAGTAAGTTGCAGAATAACCCCCAAGCGTATCGGCATTTAGTTTCTCAGTTGCAGTAATTGTCATTGCTGCTTTGTAGGAAACTAACTTATCTGGAAGTGTTACCGAATGAGATTCGATGGCAGCCAAGATCTTTGTCCACAAATAACTTAGACCAGCTTGGTCAAGGAAGTTACTCATAAGATCACTTCACTTTCTTCCAGCGCGCCTTGTTGATGATGTCATCGATCTGGGCCTGAGACATAGCACTTGACTTATTTAACTTCTCATTCAGGCTGGTATTCGTTTGCTGGATTGTTTCATCCAAATTCGTAATAGCCTTGATAGGATGCTGATTGGGAAGGTCACGATTCTTGAGCATGGAGTGGTCACCAGTAGCGACAGGGCTCGCGGGGTCAAGATCGTCATAGGGTTTATCAACAGCCGTACTGATACGAAATTCTGCCTCAGCGGCAGCATCTTTTAATGCTTGCATTTGAGCGGTCGAAGTAGGCGGGTCAAAGATCATCTTCACTCTGGCATAAACATAGGTCCTAACAAACTGGAGACGAGAATCACCAGCGGGGATAAGATCTGTCCAGAGTTGATCAGCACCATCCACGACAATACTCTTTGCGGAGTCCAGACCGAGTTGATAGAGGTTCGCAATCTGACTGTTGATGTGTGTAATTAGTTCAGCGTCAAAAGGAGTATACTCGGGGGGTCCAACAATTGCTTTCTTGATGGAAAGAAGTATACTCGAGTTGATTTCGGCCTGAGTAAATGTGCTCATCAGCGAACCCCTCCTTTACAATTTCTTCCAAGGGCAAGTGTCATAAGGCTTTCGTTGAAGAGTGGAAAATATAGCAGTTTGAACACCGCCATAGTGAATGAAGCGATGAGTGCGGTCTGAAACACAGACGACGTTGTTCTTCGAAAATATGATTGGATCCCTAGCCTCGACTTGTTCTGGCGTAATTGGATTCAAATGATGGATGATAATATCCTTTGCGTCCAAATCGTATCCAGGGAGAGCCAAGTCACAACCTTCATCTCGAATGATAATGTCTCGTCTGAATTTCCGCCATTCATCAGAAGTATATAGAGCCTGATTCAAATATCGGGACCAGCCAAAAGTAGTCTCGCCAATATTTGAATGTGTTTCGAGGTATTCGATCCGGCCAATATAGTCGGGAATCTCCAACAGCTCAGTATATGTCTTCATCTTCATATTCCTCTTCTTCAAGATCGCCATTGTAGCGTTTCATAGCCTTGAGAGCCGCCTCATACATCTCTTCCTGCCGAGCTTGAGAACGAATATTCTCTTTCTTGGCAGAAGCGAGTTCGACCTGTTCAGCCAGAAGCTTCTTTTCAAGGCGTTCACGAGTAGATCCGAGCTTCAAGTAGTGTGTAATCAACTGAGAGGAGGCTGTACCATCTCTCAATTGCTGCTCAGCCAGATCTTCGGCCAATGCAATGAGCTGACTTTCACGTGCTTCTGTTGAAAGCGCCGGTCTGCTCTTAGACTTTGGCTTACTATTAGCAGCTTTTGCCAATGATTTAGCCTCCTCTCAGATAGATTTGTAGAAATATGGAACACTCCTGCCCAGATTAATGCCGCTGGTTTTAGACAGGAAAGAATGGAACAGGAGGCAACCAGCAGGAGAAAGATCATGGCAGAAAGAACCGCTGCAGGAAAATAGCACAGGAGGTGAAACTGTGCAACCAGCGGCATTAGCCCGAGCAGAAATGTTTTGGCATTTTAACCCCCGGAGGAATTTTTAAGTCGGAATCCTGCACGGAAGACTTTTCGACGGATTCCGCCAAGGCCTGTTC